>Ga0307510_10007057_pt1 | contig 13391 bp, 25 predicted proteins | sample 12_EM_MG_FD_207224 | JGI IMG/M metagenome (GOLD analysis project Ga0307510, IMG submission 207224) | Populus trichocarpa ectomycorrhiza microbial communities from riparian zone in the Pacific Northwest, United States - 12_EM | ecosystem: Host-associated > Plants > Roots > Unclassified | place... | reverse complement strand
GACACCGTCCACCTCTACTCCTGTAGCGTACTTGTATATAACCCTCTCGCCTGGCACGGCGAAGATTATCATCGAACCCATGGAATAACAGCCCCGCTTTCCCCCCTCTCCCCGTCTGCGTTCCGTGCGTCAAGCTTTCCGTTACGCCCGTTACGGCTCCCCTCGAGCGCTCTCAGTTTTCCGGGAATGCGGACCCGCTTCAGACTAGACTTTTCCCCGAACACACTAGCAGTGTGGACTTTCTACCTGCAATACAATTGACTCTCTCGAATTTGTTAAGGTACGCATTTAACGGGACGTAGGACATAACCATTTGGGAGATTAAGGGACAAGTAGAGACTTTTGGTAGTGTAACAAATACACGAGAGGTCTCCATCTGCTTATATGACTGCTGGGCGGTACGCGGCGGTTTCTTTCTCCACGCATCTCTGTCCCGACCCCTCGTGTATTTGGAATCAACAACTATAACTTCAATTGGGATCGAATGACGTCCTTCGAGGGCGACACGGGCCCATACCTGCAATACGCGCACGTTCGACGGACCTCACCGACGCGCAACGCGCAAGAACCCAGAGCTTTTGCCGCTACCGCCGCCGGAGCAGATCGCCGCCGAGACGCCCGCGGAGCAACCGGCTGCGCGCGAGGTCGCGTTTTTGCTGGGCCAAGTGCTGGGCACGTACCCTTGCACGTACCCGGATGTTGTGCGGACGGCTCTGCGCACACACGAGCCGAGTGGGGTGGTCACGGTCGCGTTCCGGCTCGCGCATGCGATCTCGAGCGCGTGGGGTAAATCGCCGACACCCGGAATTACAATACTTCCAATTACAGTAGTAGATGCCGCCCTTGCAACTGTGTTATCAGGGGCCCATCGGCGCATTCCGCCTGGTACCCTCCCAGACGGCTACACCCACCAGCACTCTCCCAATCTTCTCATTTCATGCCAACGGACCAACCCTGGAATGTTTACCGGGAACAACTCTCGTCACTATATCATGGGATGGCATTGTGGAAACCAGGTCCTGTGAAGGAATTGTATGACAAGGTCTCGATTGGTGATGTTGGCTACGAGAAAAACGGACGTTTCTATCGCATGTTCAATGTGAAGCTTCCCTGGGACAATCCCTTAAACCAGAAAATTAGTAAAGATCAACCAGAGAACTACAAAGCCATGGATCTGGATCTATTCTCTCTTTGCGAAGAATCTTTCAAGAAAGACGACTACTATTCCCCCAGAGTTGTCAGATACGAAAACACTCAATACAAGCAGGCTCATGATGCCCGCGAGTAAGTTTTAGTCCCATCCCGGACAACGAGATTCGGCACACACCCTCACCTTGCTTCTCACAGTGCCGAAGGTTTCACTTATGAGTGCAAGGGTTCCGGAGCACTGTTGTATCTCCCTCACGATGGTCATCGGAAATATCTCATGCGTGAAAAAGCATTTGAGAAGTACATACGAGACAATGTAGGCAGCTGGTTTGACTGGTCAAGGAAGGAAGACCTGCCTGTGGAGCGCATGGAAGATATCATCCTCGTCACCGATTGTACTTTGGTCACTTTATGGGCTGCTGCTGCATTCATTGGCCGCTCTGAAAAGGCAAAAACTGCTCTGGTGCCCAAACCGCAACATTCGAGTGGGCAAAGTTTCGAGTTCAGGAACTTTGAGGGAGACGTAGCACACGGTTGTAGTTATTTCGACTCGGTCCGTTTTCTCCGTCCCGTTCACTCGCCCTGCCCTGATTTTTATTTAATCGTACCAAAAGGTTAATCAATCCGATACACCGAATCAGTGCGTCTTCATCAAGGGCTTCCGAGCAAAGCGTACCATATTCTGGACGAAACCCATCCGGGCTGAATCAGAACCCCTTCCTGACGACCCTGACGACGATCGTGAGGATGAGATACAAGTGACCCGAGTTCAAGACACCCCAAAAGTAGGTCATCTTTCTGTAGTGAAGTGACGGGTGAAGCGGTGAAGTATGACATGTTGATTAGTATCGCGATCCGCTTATCGGTATTTTGGATTATATCGTGGAGGTTCGTCCATACGTCAATGCCCCTTGACTTTAAGTCTAATTACCAGGTTCCAAAAGAAATGCCCTGAGGAAGTCATAGCCATTGCCCATGATGACGATCTTCAGATCGTTCAAAACATGGTACGTCCAAGACAAATGTTCGAACTTCAAGTTGGTGCTACAAGTAAAACGCGCGCCAAGGGAACCCTCACTGCAGACGCAGTCGAGCAGTTTTTGCATGAAAATCAAATTCCTGTGCTCTTTGAAGATGGCGGTATACACCCTATGCCATTCTATGTAAAGTGGGAAGTGCTAAAAGTTACTTTCGACAGTCGCATCCCTACACGTTCAAGATGGCGATGTGACACCGGTTCGCGATGATCAAGGAGCCAAAGATCCTGGTGAGTACCATTGCTATCACTCGTTACCCCCCTTTCCTTGTCCTCATTGGCATAGATGAAAAAGCATCAAACGCACGCGGAAGGGGCCCTCCCAACAACAGAGCCCCTCTGCTTCCCTCTACGGACCTGGCCGAAGAAATAACGGGTATCTATCGCCTTTTGGACATCATCAGTGAATCTGGCAGTAATGGCTGCGGTAATAAACACCATCCAGACGTGCTACCTGTGGGCTAATCTTCTTTCATGTAGTTGATAAGATCATCATCGCTCAGGATTCCCTCAAACGCTTCATCAACACGATACGTCCTGGGGCATACGCATCAGTCACTAAAGTTGACTTCAAAGCTCTGGACGACTTCGCAATCAGACCTGTTGGCGTATATGGATCCAAGCTTGAGCTTGTACGCTTGTTGCGTTCGCTTAACGCAGTTGACGAGGACACGTGCATCAGTTTTTCCCATTTTCTGAACCGCCTTGGATAACCATGTCAACAGTGGTCGATTGCTACTTCTGCCAACTGATGTTGGTAGTTCCAGGCCTGCCCTATCCTCTGGTCTATACGTCATCACTACTGGAGAGATGGACCCCACTCAGGAACACCATTATGTCATGTATTGGCCTGAGGACACAACTTGGGACGACTCGGCGACTTCCTCAGTTTGTCGGAACAGAGTCGCGTTTATGCGGTAAGGAACTGCAGATCGTCCCATTCTCTTGGTCTATCTCATGCTCGTGTACAGGTATCTCACGAAACTATGCGATCAAGTGGTTGCGCTGTTATCAGCGGAGGACACCGCGTCTATAGTCTGGGGAGACGAGGACGACGATGACGAACCTATGGATGTGGATGCCGGGGATGACGACCGAGTATTCACGTATGAGGTTGCAAAGCGGAATGAACAGGAAGAGAGCGCATCGTCACGTCCCGGGTTTCAGGTAATCACCTCCGCCTCATCAGACACAATTCTACCACTGACTTACCCAAGATGAATTCATGCCTCATTTCGAGCTACGTGGCTCCTGCAGACTGTCCCGTGGATCCGTCTATCTTCGCCCCTAGTCTTCTTCATGGGGAAGCTGCTCAAGGGTTCTGGACAGCCTCTTATGTTCCTCAAACGACTCGAATTAAGTCTCTCGATCAACAACTTTACAGCCGGCTACACCTCAAGCAACTGCTGTAGGTGCTCAATATTTCTCCGAGACACAACACTCATAGCACCTTAGAGAAGATTATGCCCTAGTCTTATCTGAGTCTCTCGAGGAGAATGCTGTTCGCATCCTCGTTGACGTGGCAATCTCGGCTATGTTTCCAGAGCAGTGTAACGAGTGGCGCATTGCGGTGACGAATGCTCGCGAGTATTTCCGTGAAGAAATGAAAAAGAGACAATATAAACTCTCTCAAGAGCTGAACGACCAAGAGGTTTCTTTACAGCGTGCTCTCCGGGATGCCGTTGTTGATGACGTAATGAAGCTCTTTCCGTGGGTCCATAAGTAGCTCTCCGAGTACAGCATGTTAAGACGTCCTGAACAGCTCAATCGAACGTAATCAGCTTTCGTCTCGTGGGCGAGCAGTCAGTGAATTTAATACGAACTATGAAATCACAGGTAGGAAGTTCGATATTTGGTCTTCCCTCTGCTCACCCTACTTCCAGAACCCTCACGGGTCGATGGTCTTCGTCTGCTGTACCGTGATTTTAATGACGTCTATAAGCGCCATGTCGAGGATGCCAAGTTCGATGTTGTGAAAGGGCGCGATTTCAAGTTCTTGAAGACGCGTCTGACCTTCATTTGTCACCTTCTGAGGGAACATCGAGATATTGCCCCCAAGCAACGCACAGAGCTCATTGATGCTCTCCTTTCCGGAGACGATCTGCGACAGGCCCAACAAGTCGTTCACAAGTCAGAGAAGAATAAAGAACACGAAACAACGCCTTGGTTCTCTGCATTCACGTCCATTTTGGCCTGGCCAAAGGACACGGACGAGGAGGCCCTGCATAAGGAGATGAAGAAGCTAGCAAACAATATCTCCGACTCAGATTTTCTCCTCATACTGAAGGGTATAGAGGATGAGGACTTAAAGGACCCAACCCAGGAGGCCGTAGCTATTGCCAATACACAGCTGTCGTCGTCGGTCAACGTAACAGTGAAAACGCTGACTCATGCCGTGTTACGGATGCAGCAGGACGAATGTAAAAAGAATATACAGCATGACATCGAAACAGAACAAAGGAATGCGCTGGGTGGTGCGCTGGTGAATTTCATCCGGGACGTCAACAAGAATTCGGTTGGACGGCGACCTTCGTGAGTTTACCATTTCTGTCAAAATTAGTGGCTAATTGCGCGCAGCGTGTTACACATCGACGACGTCCAACCTGAGAGGAGAGGCCCATGGACATCGGGTGCGTATTTTTGGCTGCTTACTCAGTGATCCTCTCAATTAACGTGCCCAGGACAATCAGGGTTCAAGGTCATTGGTCGCACCGAAGTATCTGAGGGACCCAAACTCGGATTCCGAGTCCACCTCATGGACCTGACGAGCGACGACCAGCACAGCATGCAGTTAAATCACAAGCACGTACCCAATCCTGTCGTGAGCGCTAGACGCTCAGGTGTCTTCCGTCTGCCACTTGGGCACCGTATCGTGTACGTGTATAATTTCATAAAATTTCTCATCCGTCAACTTACTCCTGGTATCTTTGATCAGCTTCCGCAGGCTCCTCGACAACGAAAGGCTCCTCCTTATCCTTACCGATGGAGGCAAGTATGCCATCTATCTGGAGCGTCTGGCAGGGATGGATGCAGCCATACAGCGGGACAAGCCGATTAAAACTCTCAATCATGACAAGATGGGCGAAGATGTGTTGTTCGCGTATGATGAGGCGAAGCGAACATTGGCCGTATGCGCTTCAGCGAGAGTATGTGCTACACATATCCTTGTACAATGTGGGAATCTTAGCTTGTTGTGTCATTCGCTTAGATGCAACTTTACGCGTTCGTGTTCGATGAGACCTTCAGGACGCTTCAAGGTCTGGGAAGTGCTATCAATCTAGCTCCGTGGTACCGCCAAGCGGACGCCTCCATCTTGCAACTGTCTTCCGTGTGTGGAAGCGACGAGGTGATATTAGTAGACTCCCGCGCGCAGGTCCGGATATTTTCCTTCATTACACAGTCAATCAGGTGAGTTGGAGTGTTCTCGCCGTCATAGGGATTGGATCGCCTACCAGCTATGCTGACTGGGACGCCTGGTACCAGACCTGCATCGTTGCAACTCCAATCGCTACCCAGTGCTGTATATTCATCCCCAGATGGGTCTTGCCTCCTTGTTCTTCACCCTCAGGGCCCGCAGCCCTCCCTCACTGCGTACCATTGGGAAACATTTGGTTCCACTGATGGGATACCTTTGCAAATACCGTCATTCCCACTTGAGCGCGCTGTCGTCACATCGATGGTCGCTAGAGGGCGCGTATTTCTTCTCACCCTCGACACCGATGCACAATGCGTAAACTCCATGGCCATTGACATCACAAGAAAGGTCACTGAAGTCATATTCCGAGAAAAGGGCGCAAACAACGTGTCAAAGAACGAAACAGGTCACGCACATCGCAACAACTTACTGGACTGTCACAAGGAAGTCTGGATGCGTTTCCCGGTTCTCCCTGCTGTGAAGCGCCGTACTATCACATCCTTGAGTGAACGTCGCCCGAAGAGCCTAACGTTCATTACTGAGAACCCCACACTGCCGTTTGCTTCTTATTTCTCTGATCTTATTCAGAGATTCGTAAAAGAGACGAAGATGCCTACCGGTGATGAACTACGTCATATTCAAGTCTCCGCCACAGATTTAGAATCGTTCTGTGACAAAATGGCCTTTGACCCAAGCTGGAATGTATCACGATATCGTGTTGGGGAGTGGCTTGTGGACCTTCTCTGCCTCATTCCCATCCATATCGCTGTCTGCCGCGGAAATCGCTTCGTTCCCTTGGCAAACGGAGTTATCTCTTCTGACTTAGAACGATCTCTTCTCGGCGCAGATGTTAGCCAGATTGTGGATAAGCTCTCATTTGGATGGTATGAATCCATTTTCCAATCCTATATGGCCTCGAAGGTATAGCCGCCGTGTCTCTTGACTTGGAACCCGTCGTCACTGATGACCTACCGCGTAGCCCGTAAAAGTTGTTTCGTCCATGGGCCAGCAGTCCGTTGGAAAGAGCGTCTCATTGAACCATTTTGTGGATACGTCATTTGCGGGGAGTGCCATGCGGACGACAGGTACGCTCGTGCTGATTTTACGTGGCACAGGACCAAGTTAATGTATACAGAGGGTGTATGGATGTCTGTGATGCCCACTGATGATGAGCTGATCGTTGCACTGGACTTTGAAGGTCAGGGTGAAGTCATCTAAACCTATCCAAGCTAATGATGTGATCAAAATATAGGCATGGATAGTATCGAAAGGTCCTCTCAAGAAGATACCCTTCTCGTTTTGTTCAACACAGCAATTTCCAATCTCGTAGGTCTGCTGTGTTCTGACAGCGAGCCTCATCTAAGATCCAGTAGGTCCTTTTCTGCAATAACTTTGCTTTCGGTCGAGACATCAGCGGCCTCTTTCAATCATTCCAGTCCAGTGCTTCAATCCTGGACCCTACTGCTAACCCATCACTCTTCAGATCTACCCTTGTTATTATCATCAAGGTACGTACTCAGCGACGATCATTTGCTATGTCCCGTGACACCTGCGCAGGACGTGGTAGAGTCAGACAAAATAGAGATTGCCCGCGAGTGAGGCTTTACGAATGCTAAACTTGGTTCCCAAGCTAAAATCAGAACTCATAGGTTTTCTCTCAAGTTCCAGAACATTGTCGCAGAAGAACAAGATGCCAACTTCATCTCTCGCTTACATGGTGGGAAATTGGACATCATACCGTGGCCCGTGATAGAATCGAGGGAATTCTACAAGCTATTCGCGATCCTCAAGAGAAGACTCGACCTGCAAAAAATATCCCATCCGACGGCTGGGGAATTCCTTCATACGATCAAAACGCTCATGGCCAAGATTAAGGTGGTTTTGGCTCTTTTTTCCGTTACTCGTGTCATTATTCTCAGCATCCACTTGCAGGCAAATGATTGGGGAGCACTTTCTCGTCTGTCACCCACTCTTTCCTATTGACTCTTTGGTTTATTCTCACAACAGAGACCATGGCCGAGCATCGTGCCAAGTCAATTGCCGCTCTCCTACCGATCGCGCTTGCGACTGGGTTCTCGGAGATCGAGCCTCAGCTTGAGCCTCTGAAGGTTCTGCAGCTTATCGACTCGGGGCATGAGATTCAGTCTCTGACTAGGTTTTCAGGACTTTGACACCGACCTCATACTGGAGAGCTTTGATACACTGGTAAGATTCGCTATCTCCGAAGGAGAACCAATTCCACCGGAAAACATCGAGATGCATCTCCTAGCTTTGTTGGAGTCCTGGAGCCCGAGCACGACACGACAACTCATCCCTGACTCGGAGTGGGTGGCAGAACTCGTGAAATATCTCAACGGATTGGTTGACCTGCGTGTCAATCACGTGCGATCTTGGCTGGATTGCAGTTTGGCCAAGTTCGAGGGGGGTCATGCAGCCATAGAGGACATACGCAGAAGATTCGACAATATGGTCATCGAGTTAAGGACGGGTGTCCAACTCTGTGGCGCTCAATGTGCCTCGTGCAACCTTCTCTGCATTCGTAGCCGGCTCCATAAGGGCGACCATAATTGTGACACAGATCACGAGTGTACGTCCGTTTGTGGGTTCTGTGAAGATGAGCCTCGACCATGCAGTACACGGTATGTTATCTTCTCCCTCTCCATCCTTCTTACTGAAGAAGGCGCAGCGCCGGTCATCCTGGCAAGCATATGTAAGTGGAACAGGTGCTTAGATCATGAATGCTACGTTCTCACCTTCATAAAGTTGCGTTGTCACCGCCCACCTATGCGGAGAACCTTGTAAACTATTGGGAAGGCGAGGCTGCTTGGAGGATTGTACGAAAGTTAGTGGAGGCAATCGTTTTCTTGACCAGCACTTGCTTACGTATCTCCAGGTCATGGGACATACTGAGGGAGAGGACCACATGTGTTCTGCGCCAGTTCATATGTGTGGCGAGGTATGGTCTAATTTTCAATCGCGCACGTTTCTCTTTACAATCATGTGAATCTACCAGCCCTGCGCCCTCCAAGGGATCACGATGTCGGGTGGGAAGATCTATTCCTGCCAGGAGCATTGCAGTATCCCCAGGTGGGTTTATCTTCCTTCGTACGCTCTCCCGTATTAACCAACTGGCCTCATGTCAACAGTGATCAGGTGCATGTCACCCATTCCTGCGATACACTACTCTGTCCATCGACGTGTGAACTTTGCAAGCGGCTTTGTGACGAACCGCACTTGCACGGGCTAATTCTGGGAACGCATCACCTGTGTGGGTCAGTGCTTCCCCTAGTTTAAAGGGTCATTGTAACTGAATATCGTGGCGAGCAGAGAAACCCATGCGTGCTCGGCTCTGTGCTCTGATCAGGGGATCTGTCAAATTGACACGGTGCCCCAGTCCATTCATGCCACATTCACCGGCAGACACGAAACATTCCAGTATACCAAGGTAACACATTCCTATACCATCACCCGTCGCCCTTCTACTTATTTTTTGTTTGCTTAATAGTACACACAAGGTTTGCTGATTGTTAAATTACTATCTCGGCGAGTGCTGACATCGAATAAGTGGCAAAACGGTTGCAGTGCGTCAAGACTATTCCGCAAGGGCGAACCTCACATGAGGGGGCACACACCCATAGCAAAGACAGCCAGCCGTTCCACTTCTGCGAGGCTCGGTGTGTTATTTTCGGGCAAATTTTGTCTTTTGAAACGCTCACACCGTATAGCTGCGAGAGTTGTAGCTATTTCTGTACCTTGCCCCTAGGTAAAGTACCACCCCACAGAGGGCCATAGATGCTGGTAATTACTGTTCGATATTTTAAGGCCATCCTCAGCAAGAACACGAAACTAGCCATGGCTCCATGACAGAGACCCGCTGGGCAGTTGACGGACCAGACGGGACCACTCTCGAGTTTGGAGGTCGCAGGTTCTCCTCTAATGATGAGGGAGCACCGATGATGTGTAATCTTGTTTGCACGTCGATGGGCAGACACGTACATATCGATTACTGCCGTACCGAACAGGGTGGTCGTTGCGATGGTGCAGAGATCCAACACATGAACGAGAGGATAACTCCAGATCCGAACAAAGCCAAGGACGCCATCACACATAGTCTCAATTGGCGTAGGATGGGTACGTTGGCTGTTCTCCTCTTACCTCGACTTCAGCTAAGCCATTGTCTCCAGGCTTCAAAGGTTACGGTCACCCTTCCCTCGCTGAGTTAAGAACTGACGTCTAGGAGTAGACCCATATACCCGTGACGAGCAAACAAATTTTGCAAAATGGTGCGTCGTCTTCCTCGGGAGAAATCAAGTGACTTACGTGTAATCCAGCGATGCCATGTGCCCTGGTGTGTTATGACGTTGATAGATCGTTGACATTTAGTGGATGAAATGCATACATCTAGATCCTGAACACACAGCCGGCACGGGACAGCCGTCCTACTGCACGTTGCCCATGTTCCATCCCCTCAAGAACCCTAACGACCCTATGAATGGCTTCGGCTATATTTCCAATGATGGTCATCAATTCGGGTGCAACAACCCCGTCGTGATGCAGCAAGTTTTCCATGTGTAAGACCTTTTCGTGGTGTACTACTCAGAGCTCTAATACTATAGAACATATAGCATATTCGTCATTGACAGGTCAGATTGTATGCTGAAGGACGTATGTCGCGTCTCACAATTGCATTTTTAGATCTGGTTCTATGTCTTATAACGACTGCTATCCTCTGACTGATGCACCAATGACAAATCAAATACAGCAATCGGCCAATAACAGGCTTGGCGCTGTTTATTCGGCACTGTATAGCTTTTGGTCCTCCCGTCATGCTGCTATCACGGCGAACCGAGAAGCCGTTGGAGCGCGGCGCGACGCATATAGTGTTATCCTTTTCAATGAGGGAACTACGCAAGTCCTAACCAATGATTTCACGAGTACTCCGGATCAACTGCTAGCTATCGTCCTTCGCCACCAGGCGGGTGGGGGTACGAATTTTACGGCAGCTCTCCAAACAGGTCAAACCGTGATGGAACAAAACTGGAGCGCAGAGAGGTTCGCAGTCCTGTATCCGGCCTTTGTGCAACTCCTTTGTTTTGACATTTCTGCAACTCAGAGCGCCAGTCCTGATCTTCCTGTCTGGTGGCGAATGCCCAGTATCCGACAATTCCATCCAAGACCTTTGTCGTACGGCAGTTCGGCTTGGGTGCGTCGCCTTCTTCCGGTAAAAGCCGGTTGCTGACCTTTCTCAAAGAACCCCTCTGTCCTTTCACTCTGTCTCTTTTGGTCCGGACGGTCCATCTGCTTCCCTCCGTAGGATGGCAAATCTGGCTCTCGGAATCCAGAATACTGCTCCCCGCGATCCTTTGAGGCCCCAAGCGGCGTCCGTTCCTTCCTCATTTTCCATCGCCCTCTATACGGTAAGACACTTCATGGCGTTTTCTGTACTGGTGATCCCCTGATGTTGAGATCGCCTAGGTTCGGCTTGCGGAGACATTCTTGGGCATTGAAGAGTCTCTGAGAAAGCCGCGGGGCTCATTGATGCGTTGAATAAGGCCTGTTTCGTGTGTATCGAACTGTTAGTCGTTGGTGGTTGGCGTGGGAGATTGTATGCTGTACTGTTATTCTCGAAGATCCACTCGTGAAAATAGCGTTGTGGTGCAGGATGAAGAAGGTGCTGAATGTAAATAAATGTTCGCTCTAACAACGACATTGGGTTTGTGAAATGGTCACGGACGTGAGATCGACTTCATTGGAACCGCTGAAGCATTGGGCAACGGCAGGTCACCGCAGGTGGTAGGCGTCTGAGACCTTCCTGGCCTAATATCTTCCCGCATCTTGCACTCCTTTCTTATCTCCTTTTCAAGTTCGCAGGTTTCACTTTCCTATCTACCCAACGCTGTCCTTTGGAATATCGCGCCTTGGCATGGTCCTGTGTCCAAGGGGCTCTCAGGCTGGGATTCCGGGACCCAGGGTTGGTTAGTTAGTTCGTCCCCAACCCACGGAATGAAAAAAAAATGACCCCCTACAAATGAGCAAATCTGGGGTCAAACACACTGACTATGGTCAAAACCATGCCATATTGTGAGATATGGATGCACTAGAGCCTCAGAACGGGCACTTCCGACCACGTGATGTCAGCGCCCGCAATGCGCCTGCGATGTTCAACCAGTGACATGTGACAACTGACACATGCCTCCCTCGTCCTCTGCCCCTCATGCTCGAGTCCCCTTCCATCTCGCCAAACTCTACTGCCAATGACACGCGAATTGCCCACCCTCACTGCCTCGGGCTGTCAAGACAACAGCTCCTGCGACACTTCTCCGAGTCCAATCGCCCTTACTCGCGCGCGCTGATACTCGGGACCACATAGGATCGCCAAAGTCGCATCTTACACCCCGATCTGCCGAATCGGTGAAGCACGCACAACGGAATCTTGCGCTCACCCCCTCACGCACCGACGCCACCGCCGTCGAAATCTGGCACGACCCTAACCGTCAGCCGGCGAAGGAATGGCCCACTTGGGCATGCATGCACCTCGCCCTGCACCCAACCTACAACGCCCAGGGGCCTTCGTGGAAGACCCAGGAGAATCAGGGGGAGTGTGGACGGTGGAGAACGGTGCGCTGCCACCACTCGCAGACCTCAACAGCACAGAGTCGGTATTCGTGGCCGAGACCGCAGACGCAGATGTGCCCGACACTCGCCGGCATGCTGGACCGCCTCGAACAACGTCTTACCCTCTCGCGCCCTTCAAGTCATGATCGACATACTCATTCGCGCTGATCCATCTCGCGCACGAACAGACAGGGAGAAGCAACAAGCAGACGAAGTATACAAACCGGGGGTCTCGTTCCGGGTACGAGTGCGGCCATTTGTTGATCCAGCCGAAGCCCTATGGCTTACCCAAGTCGGCACGAGCAGATACCAACTCCCTGTGAGGCGTCGCCAGACCCAACGATCCCTCAAAGTGGCGAGTTTGCACGTCCCTGTCCACATTGCTTACCCGGCAATCGCTTCGGCTGGCAATGCCCAAATCCAGTGCCCGACCCAACGACGGATCCAGAACACGCTTGGCCCATGGATGAGGGTTCACCCCCAGGGCACGGTTGCTGCGGAAATTGGTCTGTCTATTCCCCCTTCCCATTTTGTTTTGTTCGCATTAACTCGCTAGATCTGTATCTGGCCTCACAGCGAAATTTTACTTGCAGTCGATGCGCCCATGATGACAAAGTGCGACATGTGTCAAGTATCCTTCTGTAGAATCGGCGTGCAGCACCGTTGCGTTGCCGTCCGTCTTGCTCTCGCCCATCCGCATGGGATGTCGGACATCAACGACCTCATCCAGTCCACCGAGGTGTACGAGTGCTTCGACGGAAACGCCATCGAGGTAGAGATCATGCTCGACTATCTTTGTAACCAGCACATTTCACCGCAGCACTATATGGCAAGGTAAATTTGTCGCTTTTGTGCTTGAAAAGTGTGTCATTTGTTTGACCAGGCATTTATAGATCGTGGAACACATCCTGTCTCAACCGCGCGGGTTTGCGCCACTCATCGAGCTTGACCTATTCATGGACGTCCACAGTGTGTAACCCGGGATCGAGCCAGGCCTCGACGCGCCGCGCCAACGGATCTGTAGGATGTGCGCTGCAGAGGTGCTCCTATACGGTTTAAAGGACTAGTCACGCTCGAGGAGGCAAAGCGCAGCCCTGACCGGCCGCCCTGGAAGGAGTCTACCGAGAAACCCATCACACACAAGGCACGCGCAGCTGCGCAAGGACTCAGTCAAAT
>Ga0307510_10007056_pt1 | contig 13392 bp, 11 predicted proteins | sample 12_EM_MG_FD_207224 | JGI IMG/M metagenome (GOLD analysis project Ga0307510, IMG submission 207224) | Populus trichocarpa ectomycorrhiza microbial communities from riparian zone in the Pacific Northwest, United States - 12_EM | ecosystem: Host-associated > Plants > Roots > Unclassified | place... | reverse complement strand
TGACACCGTCGCCCTGACTGAGGCCGACGGCACGCATGGCGAGGGGCCAGTTTTGCTCGGTCTTGGTGCCGAGGGTTGGGTTTATGTCGGCCTGACGCTTTTCCTGCTGCTCGCGATCTTCGTCGGCAAGGCACCCAAGCGCGTTACCGACATTCTCGATGAGCGTATTGCCGATACGAAGCGTCAGCTTGATGAGGCTGCCCGCCTGCGGGCCGAGGCCGAGGCGCTGCTGACCGAGGCACAGGCGCGTAATGCTGCCAGTGCCGGCGATGCCGCTGCGATCGTCGCGCATGCCGAGGAAGAGGCCAAGGGTTTGCTCAAAAAGGCCGAGGCCGATGCCAAGGACCTGATCGAGCGCCGCCGCAAGATGGCCGACGACAAGATCGCCGCCGCGGAACGCGGTGCGATCGCGGAAATCCGCGCCACCGCCGCCGATGCCGCGGCACGGGCCGCCGCGGCGATCATCGCCGAGCAGCATGGCGCCGCCGCCGACAAGGCGTTGGTCGACAAGACGATCGCCGGTCTCGGGCGCCCCAACTAAGCGTCGGCCTGCGGGCCGGCTGCCACTTCTCGGATTACATGCTTTCAGGCTAGACAGCGCGTCGGCTGGCGATTCGCGCCATGCCGATATGCTGAAAGTTTTCCGATGAAGCTTCTCGCCTCGACTGCCGCGCTGCTCACGCTCATCGCCGTGCCCGCGCTGGCCCAGACCACACCGGCGCCCGCACCCGCTCCGGCGGCGCCCGCCGAGGCAGCGCCGGCCGCACCGGCCGCCGCCGCGACGCGCCTCAACCTCGACACGCCGATTGAAACCGTCGTCGCCGACGCCGAGGGCAAGAAGGTGCTCGACACCGACCTGCCGGGCCTGACGACCAACGACAAATACGACATGTTCAAGTCGATGTCGCTCAACCAGGTCGCCGGCTTCGCGCCCGACAAGCTGACGCCGGAGCGTCTCGCCAAGGTCTCGACCGACCTCGCCGCGATCAAGTAACAGCGCAGGGTGTGGCGGCCGCAAGGCCGTCGCACCCGCCTGTCAGTACTTCAGCATGATGCGCCTCACCAAGGCGGGCGAGACGCTGTACGCGACCCGCAGCCACCGCGTCATGCCGACATTGGCCTCGTCGCGTCCCGCCGCCATCGCCGCGACCACTTGCCGCGCGCATTCCGCCGCCGGCAGCTTCTTGTGGCTGTTGTCCGCCGTCATCCGCGTCTCGACCACCGGCGGCAGCACTTCGAGCACCTGCACCGACGTGCCCTTGAGCTGTGCCCTCAGCGCCATGGTGAAGCTGCGCAGTCCCGCCTTGGTCGCGCAATAGACCGGCGTCCCGGCGGTAGGCGCGATCGCCAGGCCGGACGTGACGTTGACGATCATCGCGGTCGGCCGCGCCCGAAGCTTGTCGAGCAGGCCGACAATCAGACGAATCGGCGCGTTGAGGTTGAGAAAGATGCAGCGATCGGTCGCGGCGAGATCGACGGGCGCGTTCACGTCGAAATCGCTGCCCATCCCGGCATTGTTGATCAATATGTCGATCGTCCGGGCACCGAGCGCGTGGAGCAGCGCCACGCATCCGGCTTCCCCGGCAAGATCGGCCTCGATCGCCTCGAAGCCCTCGGCCTGCGCGCTGGCCAGCCGTTCGGCATTGCGCCCGACCACGATCACGCTTGTGCCGGCAGCCTTGAGTTCGCGCGCAATGGCCAGCCCGATGCCGTCCGATCCGCCGGTCACCAGCGCCGTCTTGTCCGCCAACTGCATCGTGTCTCTCCCTGTGAGCAGCGGATATATCCGTTGTCGCGCGGGGGGCGGAGTCCTAACTGAGGAGTATGTCTTCCCCGAATGCTCCCGACCGTTTCAACGAGGATAAATCGACCTACACGGTGCGCGGCACCGAGGCGCCCGACCTCGAGGTCGGGGTGGCGGCGATCCGCAACGTGTTGAAGACGCTGCCCGCGCGGCCCGGCGTCTATCGCATGCTCGATGCGCGCGGCGATGTGCTCTATGTCGGCAAGGCGCGCGCGCTCAGGAACCGCGTGACCAATTACACCCAGGTCGATCGCCTGCCCAAGCGGCTGCAGCGCATGGTCGCGCAGACCCGTGCGATGACCATCGTCACGACCAACAACGAGGCCGAGGCGTTGCTGCTCGAGGCGCAGCTGATCAAGCGCTATCGCCCGGCGTACAACGTCCTGCTGCGCGACGACAAAAGCTTCCCCTTCATCCTGCTGCGCGCCGACCACGAGTTTCCGCGCATCCAGAAGCATCGCGGCGCGCGCAAGGCCAAGGGCAATTATTATGGCCCCTTCGCCAGCGCAGGATCGGTCAACAACACGTTGAACGCGCTGCAGAAACTGTTCCTGCTGCGGAGCTGCACCGACAGCTTCTTCAAGAATCGCGACCGGCCGTGCCTGCTCTACCAGATCAAGCGTTGCTCGGCGCCGTGCGTCGGGCGGATCGACGAGGCGGGCTATGCCGAGCTGGTGTCCGACGCGAAGGACTTCCTCGCCGGCAAGGCGACCGGTGTGCAGGCCAAGCTTGCCGGCCAGATGCAGGCCGCGGCCGAGGCGATGGACTTCGAGCTTGCCGCGATGCTGCGCGACCGGCTGCGCGCGCTGACCTTCATCCAGGGCAGCCAGGCGATCAACGCCGACGGGCTGGGCGATGCCGATATCTTCGCCATGGCGTGCAAGGACGGCACGGTCGGGATCCAGGCCTTCTTCATCCGCGGCGGGCAGAATTGGGGGCATCGCAGCTTCTTTCCGACGCACACCGCCGACATTCCCGAAGCAGAAGTGCTGTCGAGTTTTCTGATGCAATTTTACGAGGAGGTGCCGCCGGCGCGGACCGTGTTCGTCGATCGCGAGGTACCCGAGGTGGCGCTGGTCACCGAAGCACTGACCGCGCTGGCCGGGCGCAAGGTCGAGCTGTCGGTCCCGCAGCGTGGCATGCGCAAGCGCCTGCTCGACCAGGCCAAACGCAATGCCGAGGAGGCACTCGACCGCCGCCTCGCCGAGAGCACCACCCAGGCGAAATTGCTGCGCGAGGTCGCCGACCTGTTCAACCTGGCCGAGCCGCCCGACCGCATCGAGATTTACGACAACAGCCATATCCAGGGCACCAGCGCGCTGGGTGCGATGGTCGTTGCCGGGCCGGAGGGCTTTCGCAAGGGCCAGTATCGCAAGTTCAACATCAAGAACCCCGAGACCCGGCCGGGCGACGATTTCGCGATGATGCGCGAGGTGTTCGCACGCCGTTTCGCCCGCGCGCTGACCGAAGATCCCGATCGCGATGGCGGCGACTGGCCCGATCTGGTGCTGATCGATGGCGGTCGCGGTCAGCTCAATGCCGTGAAAGGCGTGCTGGAGGAGATGGGCATCGAGGATGTCTGCCTCGTCGGCATCGCCAAGGGGCCGCAGCATGGTCGCGACGGACGTGAGGTGTTCCACATGCTGGACGGGCGCGAATTCCAGCTACCGGTCAACGCGCCGGTGCTGTTCTACCTGCAGCGGCTGCGCGACGAGGTGCACCGCTTCGCAATCGGAGCGCACCGCGACAAGCGCAGCAAGGGCATCGTCACCAGCCCGCTCGACGATGTTCCCGGCATCGGCCCGGCGCGCAAGAAGGCGCTGCTGATGCATTTCGGCACGGCGCGCGCGGTGCGCGGCGCCAGTCTGGAGGATCTGCAAAAGGCGCCCGGCGTGTCTGCGGCGGTGGCGCAGCAGATCCACGACTTCTTCCACACACGCTGAGCAATGCGGTAACCAATCCGGATCATATGCTCACTTGTCGCATCGTCGGCGCTCGCTAGGATCGTCGGCGAGTTTCAGGGGCACCAGCATGATCCGTCTGGTAATTTTCGCGGCGCTCGTTTCGATCGCCGGGGCGGCGCAGGCCGGCGACAAGCCGCTTTACGCGCCGGTGCCCGGCTGGGTGAAACCGGCCCCGCCGATCGACGCCACCGCGATCGCCGACGACGCGCCGGTCATCCTGCTGCTCGACAACCAGCAACGCCTCGAACACGGGCAGGTGTGGGGTTATTTCGACACCGCCACCCGCGCCGCCTCGTCGCAGGTGCTGGAGAATATCGGCACGATCAAGCTGCCCTGGCAACCCGACAAGGGCGACCTGATCATTCACCGCGCCGAGATCATCCGCGGCGCCGAGCATATCGACCTGCTCGCCGGCGGCGGCGAGAAATTCTCCGTGCTGCGGCGCGAGGAGGGGCTGGAACAGCGCATGCTCAACGGGATCCTCACGGCGACCATGGCCGTGGAGGGGTTACGCGTCGGCGATGTGCTGCACATGAGCTTCTCGATAACCCAGAAGGACGGGGCGCTGGGCGGCAATGTCCAGGCGCTGTCGGCGGTGCTGGCCGATCCTTTCCGCGTGCAGTTTGCGCGGTTGCGGCTGCTATGGCCGCAGGGCGACAAGGTGACGTGGAAGACCAGCGCGACGGGCGCTTCTCCGGTCATCACCGACGCCGACGGCTACCATCAGGTCGAGATCAAGCTGCCGCTCGCCAAGCAGCCGGAGATGCCCGACGATGCGCCGCTGCGTTTTCGCACGGCGCGGCTGATCGAGGCGTCGAGCTTTGCCGACTGGGCGTCGGTGTCGCGGACCATGGCGCCGCTCTATGTGACCACCGGGCTGATCGCGCCGGGCAGCCCGCTCGCCGCCGAGGTGGCGCGGATCAAGGCGGCCAAGACCGATCCCCTCGAACGCGCCGAGCTTGCGCTGGAGCTGGTGCAGGACAAGGTCCGCTATCTGTTCCGCGGCATGGATGGCGGCAATTACACACCGCAAAAGCCCGACCAGACCTGGTCGCTGCGTTATGGCGACTGCAAGGCCAAGACCATGCTGTTGCTGTCGCTGCTACACGAACTGGGCATCGAGGCCGAGCCGATCCTGGCGAGCAGCCAGCTCGGCGACCTCGTGCCGACGCGACTGCCGATGCCGGGCGCGTTCGACCATGTGCTGGTCCATGCCAAGATCGGCGGGGAATCGCTGTTTCTCGACGGCACCGGCAGCGGCGCACGGCTCGGCGATATCCGCGATACGCCACCGTTCGGCAGCGTGCTGCCGGTGCGCGTCGATGGTGCCGATCTGCTGAAGATTGCGTTCAAGCCGGCCGCGCGGCCGGTGACGCGGATCGATATCGCCTATGACGAGCGCGCCGGGGTCGATTTTCCCGCACCCTTTACCATCAAGGCGGTTTATCGCGGCGGGCTCGCCCAGCTGATGCACGCCGCCGCGCAACAGGCGAGCAAGGAAGACATCGCCAAATTCACCGCGGCACAGCTCGGCGGTTTCATCGCCGGCGGCAAGATCGTCAGCCGTAGCCTGACCTATGACCAGGCCAGCGGCGAGGCGACGATCACCGCCGCCGGCATCGCCTATCCCGACTGGACGCGCGAGGAGCAGCGCTACCGCAGCGCGCTGGATCATGTCGTCACCGACATGAGTTTCGATCCCGACCGCGCGCGGCCGGCGTGGCGCGACATTCCGGTTGCCGCCAATGACAGCGCCAACACTTTGGTGCGCACCACGATCACGCTGCCGGATCATGGCGCGGGTTTCACGCTCGACGGCGATCAGCAGCTTGCCGACACCATCGCTGGCTCCCGCATCGATCGCACCGTCAGCCTGACCGGCGGCGTGATCACGATGGAGGAGCGCGCGCAGGGGCTCGGCGTCGAAATTCCGGTCGCCGATATCGCGGCGGCGCGGCAACGTGTCGCGTTGGCCAAATCGCGCCTGCTGCGCGTGATGGCGCCGCCGGCCTATCCGATGCCGTGGCGGGTCGCCGAGGCAGGGCGGCGCGAACATCGTTTCGACCCGGTGCTGGCCGCCTATCAGCAGGACATCGCCGCGCGGGCCGACAAGGCCGAGCCGCTCACCGACCGCGCCTGGTTCTACGAGCGCATCTATATGCGCGCCGAGGCGATTTCGGACCTCAGCCGGGCGATCGCGCTCGACCCGTCGGCCAAGACCTATTTGTGGCGCGCGCGGCTCTATGCGGCGCTGGGCGACAAGGATCGTGCGCTGGCCGACATCACCGAGGCGCGCAAGCTCGATCCGGGCTCGAAGGACGCGACCAGCCAGCTCGCCTCGCTCGATGTCGATCGTGGTGCGCCCGACGATGCCATCGCGCTGCTCGACGAGCGCATCAGCGCGGGCGGCAAGGAGAAGAATAGCTTCGTCCAGGCCAAGGCCGAGATCCTCGCCCAGACCGGGCGGCGCGAACAGGCGCTGTCGACGATCGACGCGGCGATCACCGACAGCCCGGGCAATCCCGACCTGCTCAACATGCGCTGCTGGGTGAAGGGCACGCTCAACGTGTCGCTCGACACCGCGCTCAAGGATTGCACGCGGGCGATCGAACTCGGAGATTCGGCGGCCAATGCGCTCGACAGTCGCGCGATGGTTTATTTCCGCCTCAACCGGCTCGACGATGCACTGGCCGATCTCAACGCCGCGCTCGACATCGACCCGGACCAGGCGGCGAGCCTCTATATGCGCGGGCTGATCCGCAAGCGCATGGGTGACGCCAAGGTCGGCGAGGTCGATCTCGGCGCGGCGCGGCTGATGTCGCCGACCATCGACAGGGACTATTCGCGCTACGGCATCGCGCCGTGAACCGGTGGCGGTCGAGGTCGCGAAGGTGAATTCGTAAAATCTTCACCACGCCGCGTTACCTCTCGCTGTGTGACCACGCCCGTCTTCCTCACCGTCGACACCGCGCTTTCGTGGCGCCACCATGCTGACGGCCGGGATCTGGCGGCGATCGTCGAGCGTTCTTTCGATCCCGCCGGGGTCGGCATCCCGTGGCAGCTCGACCAGATGGCGCGGCATGGGCTGAAGGGCGTGTTCTTCGTCGATCCCATGCCGGCGCTCGCCTTCGGACTCGAGCCGATCCGCCGCGTCGTCGATACCATCCTCGACGCAGGGCAGGAGGTCCAGCTTCAGCTTCATCCTGTATGGGCGGGTGCCGCGGCGGGGGACGCAGGAGCACAGCATGGCCGGTTCGCCCTGGGCGATTATGACGCGACCGCGCAGCACGACCTGATCGCCGGCGCACGGGACCTGCTGGTCGCCGCCGGCGCACCATCGCCGATCGCCTTTCGCGCCGGTGACTTCGCCGCCAATGACGATACGCTGCGGGCGCTTGCCGCGCTCGATTTCGACTATGACTCCAGCTGCAATGGTGGCGAGCAGCGGCGTGCGCTCGGTCTCTCGCCGCGCCAGATCGCGCCCGTCGCGCATTGCGGCGTTAGCGAGGTGCCGGTGACGCTGATCGAGGAACGGGTCAGCACTTTGTGCAACTTCCGCATCTCGGCCCTGTCGTCCGGCGAGATGCGCGCCGCGCTCGACCATGCCGAGGCGCGGAATCACGCCGCTGTGACGATCGTCAGCGGTTCCTGCGCGCTGGCCAATCGTGCCGGTACGCGCGCCAACGGCATCCATGTCCGTCGCTTCGCGGCGTTATGCGCGATGCTCGCCGAACGGCGCAGCTCGCTGCCGACATGCTGGTTCGGTGACCGGCCGGCACTGCGGCTCGGCCAGGACGATGTCCCGCTCGAGCCGCACCATCTGCGCACCGGCTGGCGCCAGGCCGAACAGCTCTGGTCGAACATGGTCGAGGAACGCGCCGCGTGACGGCGACGCCGCTGCCCCGGCACAGGCAGGTCGCGGCGCGGACCCTTGCCTCGCTGCAGCGCGATCTGGTTGGCGTGTCGCTGTCGCTCGTCGAGGCAATCGAGGGCCGCGTGCCCGCGCTGCCGCCGCTGCCGCGCGATGCGCAGGGCTATCTCGTCACCGCGCTGCCGGAAGACCGCAGAGCGGCGCTGGCCCACGCGATGATTCCTTATGTCCGGCAACGCTATGTGCGGCATTGGGTCGACCTGACCGCCGGCTTCGCGTCCTATTGGCGGGCCATTTCGGCCGATACGCGGACCAGCGTGACCCGACAGACCGCGAAGATCGGCTGCGTCTCGGGCGGCGCACTCGATGTGCGGCGCTGTCACAATCCCGACGATCTGACCCGTTTCCATGACGTTGCCCGACGCATCTCGCTGCGCACCTATCAGGACCGCATGGGTCGCGGCATGCCCGACGACGCCACCTTCCTGCGCCGCATGTACGCCGATGCCGCGGCGGGCGTGGCCCGTGGCTGGCTGCTCTACATCGCGGGCGAGCCGGCGGCCTATCTCTACGCCACGATCGATGCCGGCACGGTGATCCACCGCCACGCCGCTTGCGACCCGGCCTTTGCCGATCTCGCGCCGGGCGCCGTCCTGCAACTGGAAGCATTGCGCGACCTGTTCGCCGAGCGCGCGCCCAAGCGCTTCGACTTCGCCAACGCCGTGGGGGTGCAAGCGCTGGCCAGCGCCGGCGTGCCCTGCGTCGATTTATTGCTGCTCCGCCCGTCGCTCGCCAATCGCGCGGCGACCGTCGCCCAGGGCACGCTCGACCGCGCCGCCACACTCGGCAAGCGCAGCGTCGAACGGCTCGGCCTGGAGCGCCTGGCCAACCGCTTTCGGCGCGAAGCGCTTTAAGGCGCGATCGCCGTCACCTTTCCGTCGACGCACTCGCCGTCGCGGACACCGCTGACGCTGCCAACCCCCAGAATGATCTTGGCACGCCGCTCGAAGGTCAGCGCCTGCCAGCGTCCGCTATTGCCGATCGCCGTGCGGCTGCGCAGGAACGTCAGGCTGAGCAACTCATATTGCTCGGCATCGATCGCCCGGGCGTCGATCATGCAGCCCCAGCGCGCGGTGTTCCAGCCATGGTCGCGGCCGATACCGTCCTGGTCGATCGTAACGCTCAGCGCCTCATACCAGGCGAAGATCGCACGCAGCCGCGGCCAGCGCTCCGCCTCGGGCATGGCGGCGAGTTTGGCGCGCAGGCGTGCGATATCCTCGTCGCCGGGCAGGCCGCCCTGCTGCACCCGCGTGTCGATCGCCCAGCGCACCTTGCGCATCGTGATCGGGGCCGTGGGAAACACCCGCAACAGGTCGAGCCGTACCGCGTCGAGCAAGCCGATATAGGTTTCCGCCTGTATCTGCAGCATCGCGTCGCTCTCGAAGATCGCGCGCAGTTCGGCTTCGAACCCAGGGTTGAGCCTGCCCTGGGCATCCTCTGCCGCAACGATTGCTGCGCGGCACGTCGCCGTCACCGGGATCGCGAGACAGTCGGACGAAAACAGCAGATCGCCATAGCTGGGCGCCAGGATCGCCAGCGCCTGGCGAAAGCGCGGCTCCGGCCCGAAGCCGTCGCGCCACCGCGTCAGCACCGGTTGCAGGCTGCCGGTGCCGAAATTCCACTGTGCCATGCCGACCGAAACCAGCTGGCTGTCGAAATTGCCCGTCGGCATCGCCCAGCAGCCGGTCGTCTCGGGGATCGAGGTGTCGTGCATCCGCGCGAAGATCGCCGCGCGGTCTAGCCCGATTTGCGCGAGCCGCGCTGCCGCGGCCGGGTCGATGCGCATGAAGGCCGGCGTCCCATCGCGGCCCGGCACGTCGCCGACCACACGACAGGGGCTGTTCGGTGGCGCGGGCGGCGAGGGCAGGGGGAACGGCGCACGCGTCATCACCGGTGGTGCCTGCGTCGCAATATGGGGTGCGCAGCCGGGCAGCGCGATCACCAGTGCGACGACCGCCAACCACCCCGTCCGCATCTTCTTTTGCCCCCGCAGCCATCCGTCATCGCGACGATAGCCGCACCGTTCGTCAGCGGCTACACCGCCGCGATGCAACTCCGCGCCGAAGCCCTGGTCCTCGCCGTCCGTGCGCATGGCGAGCATGGCGCGGTGGTGCGCGCGATGACGGCGGAGAGCGGCATGATAGCGGGTTATGTCAGCGGCGGCCGCTCGCGCCGCACGCGGCCGATCCTGCAACCCGCCAACCTCATCCTCGGCGAATGGCGCTGGCGGTCCGAGGACCAGCTTGCCCAGCTCAGCGTCGAGTTGATCCACAGCCGCGCCCCGCTCCATGCCGAACCGCTCCCCGCCGCCGCGCTGGAATGGGTGACCGTGCTGACCGCCGTCGCACTGCCCGAGGGGCAAGCTTATCCACGCCTCCACGCGGCGCTCGACGGGGTGATCGGTGCGATCGAGGCGGCGCCGGCCGCGCGCGGCTGGGCGGTCGCACTGGTGCGCTATGAGCAACTGCTGCTCGCCGAACTCGGTTACGGCCTCGACCATGATCCGCTCCCCGGCGCCCCCGCCGACTGGCCCGATATCCTCGCAGCGCTCCGCGTCACCGGGGAGGCGCTGGGGGCCGATATCCTCGCCGATCGGCGCGGCGAACCGCTGATGGCGCGTTCGATGCTGCTCGATCGCCTCAAAAGGGCGGTTGCGTGATGCGGCGCGCACCTGCAAAGGCGGCGCGTTCACGAGGGAGATACGCGTGCCGTTGATTGCGCTGCTTGCCGGAGACGGGATCGGTCCCGAGGTCGTCGCCGAGACGCGTCGCGTGCTTGACGCACTCAACCTCGACCTCACCTTCGAAGAGGCGCTGGTCGGCGGCGTCGCATATCATGCGACCGGGCATCCGCTGCCGCCCGCCACGCTCGATCTTGCGCGCCGCGCCGATGCGATCCTGTTCGGCGCGGTTGGCGATCCCAGCTGCGACAGTCTCGAACGCGCGCTGCGCCCGGAACAGGCGATCCTCGGCCTGCGTAAGGAACTGGCGCTGTTCGCCAACCTGCGCCCGGCAAAGCTGTTTCCCGGCCTCGAAGACGCCTCAGCGCTGCGCGCCGAGGTGGCCGAGGCGATCGACCTGCTGATCGTCCGCGAGCTCAACGGCGACGTCTATTTCGGCGAAAAGGGTATGCGTACGACGCCAGCCGGTCTGCGCCAGGGCTATGACATGATGAGCTATGACGAGGCCGAGGTGTCGCGCATCGCCCATGCCGGCTTCCAGGCGGCGTCGCGCCGCGGCAGAAAGCTCTGCTCGGTCGACAAGGCCAATGTGCTGGAAACCTCGCAGCTGTGGCGCGATGTGGTCATCGAAACATCGGCGCAATATCCCGACATCGCGCTGTCACACATGTACGTCGATAATGCCGCCATGCAGTTGGTGCGCAATCCCGGCCAGTTCGACGTGATCGTCACCGGCAATCTGTTCGGCGACATCCTGTCCGACCAGGCGAGCATGTGTGTCGGCTCGATCGGCATGCTCCCTTCCGCATCGCTCGATGCCGCGGGCAAGGGTTTGTACGAGCCGATCCACGGCAGCGCGCCCGATATCGCCGGTCAGGGCAAGGCGAACCCGAGCGCCGCGATCCTCTCCGCGGCGATGATGCTGCGTTTCTCGCTCGATATGGCCGAAGCCGCCGACCGCATCGAGGCGGCGGTAGGCGCCGCGATCGGCGCCGGCGCGCGCACCGCCGATCTCGGCGGCACGCTTTCGACCCGCGATATGGGGGATGCCGTGCTGGCCCAGCTGTGACGAAGGCACTCGAACTGGCGGTCGTCATCCCGACCTATAACGAACTGCGCAACGTGCCGCTGCTCGTCGCCAAGCTCGACGCCGCGCTGAAGGGGCGCAACTGGGAGGCGATCTTCGTCGACGACGACAGCCCCGACGGCACCGCCGATGCCGCGCGCGAGATCGGCCGGGTCGATCCCCGCATCCGCGTCGTGCAGCGCATCGGCCGGCGCGGCCTGTCGACCGCCTGTATCGAGGGCATGTGCGCCACCGCCGCGCCCTGCGTCGCGGTGATCGATGGCGATCTCCAGCATGACGAGACCATCCTGCCGGCGATGCTCGACGCGCTCGACAAGGACGAAACGCTCGACCTCGTGGTCGGCTCGCGCTTCGTCGCGGGTGGCGGCACGGGTGACTGGGACCATGACCGCGTCGCCAAATCGGCCTTTGCCACCCGCCTCGCGCGCGGCGTACTCAAGGCCGATCTCAACGATCCGATGAGCGGCTTCTTCATGATCCGCACCGACATCGTGCGGCGCCTGTCGCACAACCTGTCGGCGATCGGCTTCAAGATCCTGCTCGACATCATGACGACCAGCCCCGAACCGCTGAAGTTCGTCGAGATCCCCTACACCTTCCGCCTGCGTACCGAGGGCGAGAGCAAGCTCGATCACGTCGTGGCGATGGAATACATTATCGCGCTCTACGATCGTATGTTCGGGCACCTCATCCCCGTACGCTTCGCGATGTTCTCGGCGATCGGTGTCCTTGGCCTCGGCATCCACATGGCCGTCCTGAGCAGTCTCTACCTCGGCGTCGGCACCACTTTCCGCGAAGGGCAGATCGCCGCGACCGTGGTGGCGATGACCTTCAACTTCTTCCTCAACAACGCGCTGACCTATCGCGAATTGCGGCTGAAAGGCTTTAAGGGGCTGCTCGGTGGTTGGGTGTCGTTCTGCCTGGTCTGCGCGGTCGGCGCGATCGCCAATGTCGGCATCGCCGCCTTCCTCCACGATGTGCAAGCGCGCGAATGGGCCGTGTCCGCGACGATCGGCGTGCTGGTCGGCGCAGTGTGGAACTACGCCCTGTCGTCACGCTTCGTGTGGGCGCGCTACTGACACTGCCGTGCCATGACCCCCGACGGCAATCGCGCACGTTGGGCGGGTTGCCGGGGCGATTGAAGGAACATGGCAGCTTCCGCGGCCGTTCTGGCTCCCGGGAGACGCTGCCGAATCTCCGCAAAATGGGCCGCCGGCTCTTCCCGGCCTAGGGACATGCCGTCACCGGCAGCCTGTGACGGTGGGAGACATGCCATGACCAGTGCCGCGGATGGTGAGCGTATACACGCCGAAGCGACGGTTACCGTGAAAAGCTCCGAGACCGAACCCTATGATCGGTGGGAGGGCACGACGCTGATCGAAACCCGGATCGTCGAAACCTTCACCGGCGATATCGAAGGGGAATCGACCGTTCGCGCCCGGGGGCTGCGGCGCGAGGACGAATCCGCCTGTCTCGTCAGCCTGCAGCGCGTCGTTGGAATGCTTGGCGGCCGGGCGGGCAGTTTCGTGCTGTGCGGGGACGAGACGATCGCGGGCGGGAAAATCGCGGCAAGCTGGTTCGTCGTCCAGGGATCAGGAACGGGAGATCTGCGCGGTTTGCGCGGCGAGGGCGGATTCACCGGCGCATTCGGCAAGGGCTCCCGAGCGACGCTCGATTACTGGTTCGAATGACGCCACGGCCGTGCGCAAGCGGCGGCTCGGGATGGTCGAGTGTTCATTGCAATTTCCGGTGACAGCCCATTTTGGCTGTCACCGGAATATCATCGCGGTCGCCTAATAGCGGCAGACCAACTGGCCGTCCTGGTTCGAGACGCGGTTGGAGCGGCAGCTGCCTACATCGATCGAGCTGTTGGCCCAGTTGCCGTTCCGGTCCTTGCACTGCGCCGACAGGATAGCGCCTCGCATC
>Ga0307510_10007055_pt1 | contig 13393 bp, 10 predicted proteins | sample 12_EM_MG_FD_207224 | JGI IMG/M metagenome (GOLD analysis project Ga0307510, IMG submission 207224) | Populus trichocarpa ectomycorrhiza microbial communities from riparian zone in the Pacific Northwest, United States - 12_EM | ecosystem: Host-associated > Plants > Roots > Unclassified | place... | reverse complement strand
GGATCGTCGGCTTAGGCGAGTACTTCAGGCCCAGCATCCAGCTATGAGCGGTCTCGGGTTTCAGCTGCGCATTGTTGCCACCCAAGATCAGCGCTGGTGTATTGCCAGTTGGCGATGTCGGATCCACGAGCGGATACAGTGCCGCATAGTTCACGGACTGGTTGAGATCAGGAAGATTGGGTGGCCTGAACATACTGGTCCAGGTACCGGTGAAGATAAATTTCTCACCGGGGTGGAATGTAAATCCAAAAGCCGGCATGAAAGCCGAGCCAACGTCGTTGAAATGCTCATAACGCAAACCACCACCCAAGTCGAGATCATGCACGGAGACCGACGTCAGTAGGTATAGGGCATCTAGCGTACGCTGAAGATCTGTATCATAGGCGTCACCTGCGAAATTGAACTCACGCGAGACCTTGGACCAGAACACCTGATAGCGGCGCTGATAGCCTATTTTGATACCGAGGGTACCTATTCGCGATAATGGCATTGAACCCGCAAGCTCCGCATCGGTCGTCGCGAATGCCGATTGATACTTGAGCTTGCCACTTGCTCGGATGGCAGCCAACGTAGCGCGAGGGGATTTCGAGGCACCACTGAATGGATTAAACGCGATGGCTGGATCACTGACCTCCAGATAGTAGGTGAGCTGGTCGATATTGACGAGATTGTCTTGGGAGTCCCGCTGATTGTCGAAAGTGAACCCGTCCGTCATTGTCAGAGCCCAGCGGTCGTTCAATTGGTTCTTGAAACCCAGAGCAAATTGACCACTGTCCACAGTACCCCGTTCGGTAATGGGTCCGAAGTCTTTTCCGAAGCCATAGAGCACCTCCACAGGTTCAGTACTGCCGGCGATGGGATTGACATAAAACGGGTTTGTACTGGGTACTGACAGTACGATCGACAACGGCGCAATGTATGTTTTGGTTTGCCGGCGACTGAACAGACCTTCAAGAAAGTACGTTGTATTGTCGAACTGATCAGACGACGCGTCGACAAGCACGGTGATACGGTCCTGCTGCGGCAGTATCCACGTTCCCGCGTGACGATCATAGAGATTCGGTTGTGTCAGGAGACTCTCGGGCGTGATCAATTTGCCGTCCTGCCCGGTCGCAATGCCCCAGTATTGACCTCTGCTGTCGATAATGGAGGGTGGATTTCCGAAAGGGATGTCGAAATTCGAGCCGCCCCAGGGTGTCATGTTGCTGGTCGCCTGGCTGCGGTCCCAGGCGGGCAGCCCGCTCGGACTGTAGTATTCAACCGCGGCCACACCCCGCCACCCATGAAACGCCGCTGCGTACGATTGGCTGAATTCATTTCCCGCCAGATCGCCGCGTGTCAGATGCCCAAATGACGCTGTAGTCATAGGGCTGGACTGGCTGTCGCGCAATACAAAGTTGACGATACCGCCAATGGCATCGGCGCCGTAAAGTGTCGCAGCTCCATCCGAAATCAGATCGATGTGATCGACAGCGCTGAGAGGTATGTTCATGACATCCGTGAAGCTCCCGGCGGAGCCGCTCGGCGCCAAGCGCCGGCCGTTAACGAGAATCAGCGTCGCCCGTTGCCCGATTCCGTATAAATTCAGGCCCGAGCCGTAGGCAATGTTGGTCAGCGCTTCACGCTGGTAGCTGGTAGCTTCGTTCGCTCCCGTTCCCTGATTCTGTGTCAGTGTTCTAACCCAATCGGGCGTTGTCGTGAGCCCCTGTAGTGACAGCTCGGCGTGGGTTATGTGTGTATTCGTGACACCCGGCGGTAGGCTGACGGAGGCGTTTACGGCGGGAGCCACAATGCGAACTGTCTGCAGCTTGTCCCTCGCGGCTTCCTTTTGAACGGGACCTACTTTAATCGGCTCAACGGAAATGAACTTTGAATTGATCATTTCAAAGTGGATACCACTTCCGCTGAGCAACATCCTCAACGCGCTCATCGGCTCGTAATTACCCTTAATCGCACGCGTCTTGAAATTGCCCAGTCGTTTGGCGTCAAAGATGACAGACAAATTCGCCTGGATGACAAATTTCTGAACCGCCTCGTCAGCCGGGCCCGCCGGAATATCGAAGTCATGCGTCTCCGAATGCGCAGGAGTGCTCAGCATCCCGACAATCCATGCCGTGACGACAACGAGCGCACGCCGGAACTTTCCTGCGATGACCGGGGACCTTGGCACAGCAACGGAGCCGCGACGCTAACCGATCTGTTTTGAAATACCTAAGAGAATATTTTTCTCTGGACCCCGCCCAACCTCAGCCCAAAAGTGATCTAGGTAGGTAAAAGGGACACCATCGAGGGCCTGTGAAACCAATGTCCGAACCAGTCGATCGCGAGTTCTCCAAGTCAGTTGCAGAAATCTATGCTGAGCACCAGCAATCGGTGCGGGAATTCATAGCGCAGCAAGTACGTAATGTCAGTGACGCAGAGGAAATTCTCCAGGAAACCTTCGCACGCCTTACGAAGTACGGCCACACGTTGCCTATCAAGAAATGGGAGCCGTACCTAAAGAAAACGGCTCAGAACGTGATCTACCGTCGGCACAAGCAGGCTGCAAAAGAAGTCCCGCTCAGTATTCCCGCTGGCGGCCAGGATGAGCTCGAAGCCCAAGTGTGTCCGCACGACGGCATCGAGGCGATGGTGGTGCAAAGGGACTATGAACGGCTGAAGAGGGAACAACCTGAAATTGAGGTGGAGTTCAGTCTCAGTCGGGACGAGGGAATGACCTACCGGGAGATTGCCGAGGCGCGTGGGATCTCTGTGGATCAGGTTAAACGGCGCATCATCAAAGGCCGCGCCAAGCTTCGACGTCGATGGACCACTGGCATGGTATTGGTTGTCACCTTGATACCAGTCCTTTACACACTAATCCTCCCCCAGGCGGACAAAACATTAGCCGGATCATTCGTGACGAAGCTAGGCGAATACCGCTGCGAATCTCTCCCTGAAGGATCTCAGATGTGTCTCAACACGGACTCGGAAGCACGCTACCGCTTCAGCGGTTCCGCCCGCAACGTCGAGCTATTGCGCGGCGAAGTCTCATTCGTAGTCCAAAAGGATCGGCGGCCGTTCGACGTCCTGGCAGGACGTGTGCTCGTGCACGACGTTTCCACCTACTTCGATATTTACAAAAAAGACCACTCGACACAGATAACTGTCATCCGCGGTCGCATCAGAATAGCCGCGCCCGTGAGCTACTTCGCACGATTCAAGTTCAATCGAGCGTGGGCGCAGAGTGATTGGAGTGCGGCGCCCCAGTTCCTCGAGTCTCAGCAGGTGGTGTTCGACGAAGCCACTGGGAGATTGCAGTCGCGGACCACTCTGGACCCAGATCATTTGTCACAGGTCATGGAGTGGCAGCACGGTCGGATTGACCTGAATGGAAGAACACTGTCCGAGGCACTCGATGAATTCTCGCGCTACCAGCCGATCGCGCGATTCATTTATCCAAAATCAGTCGGGAATCGGCTGGTCGGCGGCAACATGGAAGTCACACATTTGGACACCTTTTTGGAAGCCCTGGAGGTAAGTCTTGGCATCGACTATCACAAGACTCAGACCGTTGAGGGGACTGTTATCACCCTATATCGCCGGACCCCGACATTCAGCACTACGAAACAACGCCGGTCGCCCAGCGACCGCGGCGCACTTCCTGAATCTGCTGAATGAGCCGATGTAGATCATCGCTCGTAGATAAGCGGATGCAGTGGAACCGTTCCAGCCATGGATGAATCGGGCAATCATCGAGGCCGACGGGGACGATGAAAGTCGCCCCCGGCGGCTTGCGCCGCTGAATTTCGAGCGCATACTGGATTTCCTCCTGTAGATGGCCTTCTCGCGCGATGACCCGCCGTGAAAGGAACACCAACACGAGCTGGGAGCCTCTCATAGCCGACTTGATGGACGACCGCCAATCCTCCCCCGCACTGATATTTTCGACATCCATCCAACCTGAGATCCCATGAGATCTTAGTGTTGCATGGATATTGTGTACGGCACGCATATCGGGACGCCCGTAGCTGAAGAACACTTGAAATTCTGTCGAAAAGGGTCGCATAGACGCAGTCCTCGAGAGAACAACATATCTAATGGCGAGCAAATCCGAACAAACGGCTGCTCTGCGACGCACAATTTATCTTCCAACGCCGATACGGCAGCTCCACTGCGAAGCTTATTGTTGACAACCTCACTGGTTTAGGCGCAGCTTGCCGACGTCCGGACGAGCATGGACCTAACTGTCAACATTATGGAGATTGTCATGGGAACATCAGACATCGTTCGACTCGGCGCAGCCTCGTTGGAAACGAAGCAGCCCATTGTGCCGCCCATTTTCTTCGATGGAGTGAGTTTCCAGTTCTATCGACCGGCCTGACGGGTAGCGAAGCGCAAATGGCTCGATGATCGCCGCCGAGAGTCTGGCTCGGAGCTGTGCTTCGAGGCGGACTCTTCGGCGGTCTTGCTGACTCGCAACGCATTGCAACAGGGAACGCTGCGTGTCCGAATCAGATTGGCACTCCTACGAAAAGCTGTGGCTTTCCGCGAATGTGTATCTATGCCGGTTTTCATCGACGGTAGTAGCGTTGGATCTGGCACGCGACTGCTACCTCGCGATCGGCGGCCCCACTCTGAAGGCTCTGGCAGAAGTTGTGCAGGGATGGCCCGATGCGGGCCCAGAATCGCTCTCCGAGTCGGAGCAAAAATCAGCCGAAATCTCAAAAAGTATTCGTCAATTGATCGCTGACGGCATCTTGACTACCGAACAGTCGCAGGGGAAATCAGCAGTTCCCACGCTGTTCGATTGCGACCGCGCACAGATCGCACTGATTCCCAATGTTGCCCGTGCGCGACGAGCCCACTTTGGAGACGTTCTCAATTTCCTCTCGGCATGCATCTCTACTCTGTGGTTGTTGCGATTCCGCTCATTGCACGCAGCCGTGGAGTCGGTAGCCAACAGAAAGGGTGTCGGCAACCGCAGGGACGCCGTTGATATGCAGCTTGTCGCGGATCTCGTGGCCATCTTTCGGCGCTTGCGTTCTTTTACCTTCACGGGCCGCGGACGATGTCTTTTCCACGCCTTGGTATTGGTCAGCTTTTTATCCCGCTATGGCCTGCATCCTAAATTTGTCATGGGAGTGATGATTGATCCTTGGGCTGCGCACAGTTGGGTTCAGATGGATGAGTACGTACTCGACGGAACGCCTGAACAAGTGCGCTTCTTCACACCGATTCTAGCTATATGACCAGCGAGGCCCTGAGCGGATGTTTCGCTATGTCGGCCTGATTTGGGATTCCACTGACGTCGAAGCCAAACAGAAAGCAGACAGGTGCGATCAGCTGCTGATGCATGACACTCCGGACTGGAACCGGATAGTGAATGAACCAGGATTGCGAGTCTTCTTCTACAAGGGGCAATCACGAGGCACTTTGAGTGCCTATCCGCTGGCCCGCGGATCAGGTGTTGTACTGGGGGCTGTTTTCCAGAATGGAACTCCACACGAATCGCAGTTCACTGACGTGGAGACGGACCGGATCGTCCAATCCCGAGGTTTGTCACTTACCCAGACGTATTGGGGACGCTACGTTACCTTCGTCTCCGGCGGAAACCAACGCATCGTCTGGGTTGTGAAGGACCCTACTGGCCGCCTTCCCTGCTTCGTCACCCAGCGCGATGGCTTGGCTGTCGTGTTTTCATATATGCCGGACTGCATAGCTCTCGGAATGGGCCGACTAGGTATCAATTGGGAGTTTGTCGCTGCACGCATCGCACTCGGTTGTGGCCGCCCCGACGATACTGGCATTGAGAACGTCTCCGAGGTTTGCGGCGGCGAGTGCCTGGAATTTCAAGGGGCGCAGTACTCCCGACAGCTGTACTGGAACCCGGAAAGGCTATTTGATCGGGATCTCACCGAAGACCCGGCGCAGCTTGCTCCGATGTTGCGCACGATGTCAAAGCGCTGCGCGAACGCTTGGGCCTCCAAGCATCCCAGGATCATTCACCAGCTGTCTGGCGGGCTGGATTCCTCCATTGTGCTCTCCTGTTTGGCTGACGCCCCGTCACGTCCCCAAGTAGTTGGCCTGACCTACTATCAATCACAAGGTCGCTCAGACGAGCGGCCCTGGGCACGGATGGCCGCTCAATCCGCCGGCTGCGAACACCTTGAACAGGCCCGCAGTCAATTCATCGACTTTTCCGCTTTATCCGCCATGAATGCCTTCGCCAGTCCGCCGTTGAGCCATTCTTTCCTCGAAATCGACCAGCTCGAACGAAGCCTCGCAGATCGATATCAGGCCACGGCCATCAGCAGCGGTGATGGAGGCGACAGCCTGTTTGGTTCGTCATCAATACGTTTCTCGGTTATGGACTACGCGCGGCGGCATGGCATCCGGCGTGAATTGGTGCGCATTGCCTCGGACGTCGCGCTACTCGGCAATAGTTCAGTTCTGGCGGTGTTGTCCAAAAGTCTACGTTACACTCTCACGGGGCAAGACAACGAAGACACCACATTCCTTCGCGATGCCCGAGTGCTGGCGTCACCCGAGATGCGGGAACCGATATTGGCCAAGCGACATTCATTCACTCACCCCTGGTTTCGATCCAACGGCTTGCCTCCGGGCGCGAGCGAGATTCTCAACTTTCTGACTTTACCTGATCTATTTTACCCACCACTGGCCGACCCCAATGACGGCGGTGTGGAGCGAGTCTATCCACTACTCTCACAACCATTGGTCGAACTGTGCGCCAGCATTCCGAGTTACCTCCACTTCTACGAGGGACGCGACCGGGGCCTTGCGAGACACGCTTTCGCAGGTGACGTACCCTCGCCCATCCTCGATCGCACCTGGAAGGATCGCGTGCAGGGATTTCCCGAGGCGATTTTCCGGGCGAATCTCCCGTATTTCCGCGAAATATTGCTCGACGGCCGGTTGGTGAAGGAACGATATCTCAGTCGCGCCGCCCTCGAAATCACATTGTCAGGCCATGTCATCAAAGGTACCGCCAGCGTCGGAGAAATCATCGACCATGTGCTGGTAGAGACATGGTTACGGTCCTGGAACTAGACTAGTTAGGCGCACTTTTCGCCTTCCGGCTTGCTTACCTTCACTTCAGAGTCGTTGTGAGGTTGACTCTGTTTGAGGGCCGAATCCAAGAGTTGCTGAAGCAATGCTACCGAACTAAAGTTTGTTTCGGGTAGTCTTGGCGCGGCGGCCCGCTCCATCCGTGCGAGCATGAGCGTCTGGTTGGTAGTTCCCGCAACCATAGGCGCTCCGCGGGTTAGTGCAACGGCCGATTGCGTGACTGTGTTTATAATCTCAGCGCCGCAACCGCTGACTGCCAATTGTTGAATGTGGCGAAGTGCCTCGGCCTCAGCGAGCGAAGTGAGATTTGCGTTGGCGGTATTCCGCAGCCGGAAAAGATGATCGCGACACAAGTAGAGCAACCCACCATTGAGAGCCATGAGCCCTGCTGCACTGCATGCCCGCACGAGAGTTAGCTGAACATTCACAACTGCGAGGACTTCCAGCAGGAACAATACAATTGTACCGCCCAATATCGTTGTCGCAGTGACTAGGATAATTTCCCAAAGCCACTCTTTTTTGCGGAAGTCATCTGCGGCTTTCGCGCGACACGTGATGCCGTCGCTCTGGGCGGGGCCCGAAGGCGCCTGGTCTTCTTGGACGAATAGGCGCTCAAACTCGGCCAGTGCTGCGCTTTTTGCACGAAGCTGCACCGCAATGTCCGGCATTGGTGCAATTGTGTGTTGCAGTCGATACTCGAATGACTGTGCTTTCATACGTCACCGCGCGTCGTCGCTTCGGCCTCATTTAGGTACTTGCGCATGGCGTGGATTCGCCAAGAAATGGTTGATTCGGAAACCCCGAGTATCTCGGCCGCCTCCGCGTGACTCAGTCCTTCGGCGTGCACGAGTATGGCGGTTTCCTTCATGCCTGCGCCGACCTTCTCGAGCCGGTCGAGCAACTGCACGACATAGATGTAGTCTTCAGACGTTCCGGAGCCATCGGCGGTCGCGTCGTCCTCTGGAAGGGCATCGTGCTCGTGACGCTGCTGTGCTCGTTGCCAGTCTCGTGCGCAATTGATGACGAGTTGGTACAACCAAGTGGCGAACGCCGCCTGGAATCGATAGTGGGACAGGCTTCTCACCAGTTTTATGCAGGACTGCTGAGCAATGTCCTTGGCATTCGTCCGGTCCCCGCACCACTTCCAGGCTATCCGATAGATTGTGGCGTAATGCAGATCCAGTAATTCGGAGAAAGAGCCCTTGTCTCCCCCCTGCGCTCGCCGTATCAGACCTGTGCACGGGTCTTCCATTCGATCTCTTCGTTGCCTGTCGAATACTTAGACGGCGTGACGGAGAGAACCCTTGGAATCCATCGGCGTCAGAAGTGCTTTTTGAGAATAAACCAGACAAAGCGACCCATGGCCGAAGCATGCGATGGATCGTAGCCCAGCGTCTGATTGCTGAGCCCTTCCACGGTGGGTGGGGGTCTGTCGGCAACATTAGTGATGCTGAGCGCTGCGGTCGTATTGGCGAGCAACCCGAGGTTTGCATGACCGTCGGTCGTATACGCCACATTAAAATCGATGACGAGCCAAGAAGGTACATGAGTGCTCGAAACCGACAACGTATCGCGATACGGTCCCGTAAAATCCATATGGGCGGAAGCGGACCATCCCCATTTTTCCCAACTCGAGGTGGACTGCAGTCTGACTCTAGACGGGTTGAAATCTGTGCCGAGCGATGAAACGTAGGGAGTCGTCGCCGCGGCGCGATTACTGAGCTCCGTCAAGTACAATCCTTGCAGTCGAAGACTAAAATCACCCATGTCGGTTTCTATCTTCGATTTTGCATCCAGCTGAACGCCGGAAACCTCAGTGGAGGCAATGTTGTGGAGCCTCGAATCAAAAATGGCCCGCACGGCGGATTTGCCCAGCTGGCTCGGATCGTAAACGGAGTAACTCTTGTACACTGAACCGATGTCGGCCTCGGAAGGATTCAGGTTGAGGAACGGCCGCAGCGTATCGAGCTGCGAATAGATGGCCGTGACGTCGCCGATGACCGGCGGCGCGGCGATCCGATCGCGGTAACCCACGTGCACATAGGTCAGTGAGATGGATGGGCTGGGCGATTCGCTCGATTGGAAGTCAACACCAATGGTATAGGATTGGGCCAACTCCGGTCGAAGAGTGGGATTGCCGCCCGTTATATACATCGTTCCGTACGACACACCCGGAACGTTTGGATTGGACAGGGACAGCAGCTCTGCCTGATCGGTCGCTTTCGCCGTGTCATACTGTGGTGCAGGTCGAAACGAAGTGGCGTACGTACCCCGGAGGTTCACATTGGAAATCGGGCTCCATAGCAAACCCACCATGGGATTATTCGAAGACACGTTGGCAATTCCCGCTTCCTGGTTGAAGTAGGCATCACGCCGCCACGCGGCTGACAACTCGATTTGCTTTGCCCAGCGCAATGAATTGCCCACGCCCACAAAAGGGATAGAAACTTCAGCATAGGTGCTGAGAACGTTGCGCAGCGAATCCACTTCAGGCACCCCTGGAATGCCACTGGAGACGGCAAAAGCTTCGCGCCGCCCCGAAACACCCCCGGACACTTTCAAGGGTCCACCGTCCAGCGACAACACCGAGCCCTCGGCCATCCAATCGAATGAAGCCATTGTCGATTGAGTCCTGTACGGAAGCGACGCCGTATCGACAGATGTGGTGACCATCTCAACTTCCTGAACGTAGGCTCCCATAATGCGAGTGTCCCAATCGCTGGAAATGGTCAAGTCCGCATCAAGACTACCGCCCCACATATTTGCGCGACCCAGACTACGCGTCGGAATGGACGGGCCGCTGATGTACATTTGATCAAAAGCCCGTCGCGTATAAAAAGCATCTCCCGCCAACCAGGACTTGTTGTCAAATTCGTGTTTGGATGTGAGCACCCCGCTGTCCGATAGTTGCGAGGGAATGACGTCGGAGCGTCCTCCCTGAGGTACCAGCGTGTTACGCAGTGAAGCATCGACGGCCTGCTGCTGTTGACGTTGGTAGGCAAGCATGAACCCACCGCCCTCCCATTCACGACCCCAGATCTGCGATAGACCTCTGCTCGTACCACCTCCGTTCTTAGCGTCGCCGTAGTACAACGTTGTCTCCGCACCCTTGAAGCTGTATCTGGGAACGAAATTCAATACACCGGACACGGCATCGGAACCGTAGATAGCGGAAGCACCGCCCAGCATCACATCCAAGTGATCCAGCGCGATCCATGGCAACAGGGAAAAATCGACTGCGGAGCCGTTGAATCCGCCCGGCGCAAGCCGGTGGCCGGCAAACAACACCAATGTCGCGCCCGGGCTGGCGCCCAGAAGGTTGAACGCGTCACCGCGCGCGAAATTATTCCCAGCCACCGGATTTACGTTTGCAGCGGTACTGGTCTGCGAATTCACGAGCTGGAAATTCTGCAGGGTTCGCTGCCCCAACTGATCTGCCGAGATAGGCCCGAGATTGATTCCGAGGTCGACAGAAGAATAGGTTGTGACAGCCGCAGTTTTCACCTCGTTGCGCAGCATATTTGACCCTGTGACAACGATGGTTTCCGGGCGGTTGGTCGTATCGACGGGCTTTACCCCCTTGGCAGACGCCGGCTGTTTGACTGAATCGGCCAGCTTGATCGAGAAAGAGTCCTCGTCGCCTTCAACTTTCAGATCGGTGTCAGCCAGCAGTCGGTTGAATGCATCGGCGCCGGAAATCTGGCCTTTCAGAACCGGACTCTTGAACGACTTCGCACGATCTATTGCGTCAATCGTGATGTTGATTTTTGCCTGCCGGCCGAACTCCTTGAGCGCGCGATCGAGACGCTGCGATTCGATATTAAGCTCGAACTGAGTTGACAGAGCATCCATTGCGAAGGATGCCCGCGGACACATCAGGAGTGCAGAACAAAACAGGAACACTATCCGCATAGCCGGTTTCCGTCACTTTCGGGTTCATGTTGCTTCAGAGCCCTCCGTAGGCCTTGGGTCCTGTCTTCTACGGCAGTCCGCAGCAGACAAATGGGTGTGGCCACTGCGCCAGCGGCTGCAACACAGTGTCCCGCGTTATTTCGGCCACCTCGTATCCGTCTGCCTATTCTCGACAATAGTCGGGGTGAGATTGCGAAAAGCTCTCATATTTATTTTTTCGAGCCACCGCCGAAGTCCAATCTTCGACTGCCGTTCCAGATAGGAGATCATAATGATGACCAGCTGGGTGCATGTCGTTGGATACACCTGATTCGCCGGATGAGCCGTCGGATGGCCCGTTCGCACAGTATTGGGCGGATCTGTATACGTATTTTACGCGCCACTGGCGCGTAGATTCCGACCGGGCTCAGGATCTCGTGCAAAATGTTTATGCCCGGCAGCTGAGCACGCCCGACCTCGCATCAATTAGGAATCCGAAGAAGTTCCTCTTCTGGCTTGCGAGGAAAGTCGCCCTGAGTGAAATACCTGCGGCGCGGTCCAAAGCGGAAAAGACCGTCAACCTGGATGTCGCCATGGCGGACGAGTCGTTGGCCGCCGAATTCCTGGCAGTCCCGGATGGCGCACTGCGGGAAGTCATCCGAGCTGAGATCAGTCGGAGCATCGATGCACTCGATCCCGACCTGACATTAGTCGTTCGACTAAGGCTGCTCGATGGCCTAACAATCCCTGAAATCGCAGCGGCGACCGGGTTGAGTGAGGGCGTCGTCAAGTGGAGATACACACAGGCGCTCAAGCGCTTGCACGAGCTTGCTGAGCTCGCTGCGTCGAGAAACAAATGAGATTGTTGCAAAGGAAAGCCAAATGAATACTCATCACGCGAACGACCTCGAAACCGGTGCCGCAGACAGGCAGATTCTGGATGAAGCACTGGACTGGTCGATCAGGCTGGACGAGCCACCGCAAAGCGCCTGTAATCCGTTTCCAGACACAGCCGCCTGCAATCGAGCATTTTTCAAGTGGCTCGAGCAATCTGACCATCATTTGCGCATTTTTCTGGAGGTCCTGGAGATCGAAGGCGCGGTCCGTGACCTCGACGAACAGTCGATTGCGAGAATTCGACACATGACTGATCTACACCTCGCGAACACGAGGCGCAAGCTCGCAACCGAGGTCTGCGCCGCGGAGTCGCCGAGCGACGCGGGGGTGATGTCTACCAGGGTGCGGTGGGCATGGATCATTGCGTTGGGTGGGCCGGTCGCCGCCGTGGTGCTGGTGCTGTTCGCAACAAGCCGGCTCCCTGTAAGTACCCATTCCCCAAAGCCCGCTGTTTATGCAACAGACATCGGGCAACAGCGAACCGAAACTTTGAGTGACGGGACTTCGATCACTCTGAATACTGATAGCCAGGTACAGGTGTACTACTCCAACAATGCCCGCAACGTGCATCTGACTCGTGGGGAGACGTACTTCAAGGTAACGCACGATCCACGCAGGCCGTTTACGGTAACAGCGCGAGATGCCTACATCAGGGATGTGGGCACCGAATTTTCCGTTCAAGAATCTGCGGCCGGCGTCAATGTTACGGTAGCGTCCGGCCAGGTTCAGGCCGGTGCCGGACTGACCAAGGACGAACCGGCTGGAAATGGTGTCTCCGCCAGAGGCACAGTGCTTTCTGCGGGTGAGATGGCAACAATCTCTTCTGGAAAAGTGCAACGCATCTCAGGCCGCAATGTCGCGGACGCATTGGCGTGGACGGAAGGTCGGCTCGTGTTCAGTGAAGATCGTCTCGACTTCGTTGCCGAACAGTTCAACCGCTATAACCCCGCTCATCGCTTGCGGGTTGAAGGACCCGTTGCAAAAGCCACTCTCGTGACCGGAGGCTACAATTTCCATCGCTACGACGAGATTCTGCGCTTCGCCCGCGCGAAGTCCCATTTAGTGGTGATACAGGACGGGAATGATTGGGTCATCAAATCCAAGAAATGAGTTCCTATGAATAGTCAGATAGACCTCCAACTCTCCGGGCGAGTACTGCCGGGCACCCTCGTAAAGTCGGCAACGGTGGCGGCAGTATCCTTAGCGCTCACTGCTACGCTCCTGGTAAAAAGCCAGTTCAGCCAGGAAGCGGCGGTGCAGCCCGAAGTCGAATTTCAGTTGGATGCCATGGACGACTTTGATATCGAAGCAGGTCCACTTCACGATCAACTCGATCTCATGTTGAATTCCCGACGTATTACTTACATATACGATTTCCAGAATCTGAATGGAGTTAAGGGCGCTGCAGTTCACGGGCAATTTTCACTTGATGTGGCGCTCCAAAAGATGTTCGAAGGAACCGGGTGTGCACATCAACATTTCGCGAGATCTATTGAGGTGTTCTGTGCAACGCACACCACATCAATGGGCCCTGCCT
>Ga0307510_10007051_pt1 | contig 13396 bp, 11 predicted proteins | sample 12_EM_MG_FD_207224 | JGI IMG/M metagenome (GOLD analysis project Ga0307510, IMG submission 207224) | Populus trichocarpa ectomycorrhiza microbial communities from riparian zone in the Pacific Northwest, United States - 12_EM | ecosystem: Host-associated > Plants > Roots > Unclassified | place... | reverse complement strand
CGCCGTCCAGAAATTGCGGATCGTCCAGGGTCCCCTGCAGGCGAAGAGCGAGCCGGCCGCGCCGCGTCGGCTCAAGCCGCTGGACGCCGCGGAGGAAGCCAGGCTCGCCGAAAGCCTGGCCGATGCGCCCGAGGGCAAGCTGAAATCGGCGCTGCTGGCGCTCGGCCGGGGCGTCCTGCGGCATCGTTGACGAACTTTCGCCGCGCTCTCCTGGGCTATGGATAGGCCGCAAGGTGGGCGGCGCGGCGGGAATCGCGCTTTAATCCCTCGTTAGGCCTTTCTGGAGGGTTCGCCCCCTATGCTCAGCCGCCGTCTCCTCGCCGTCGCCGCGCTCTGCGCGGGCTTGGCGCTGGCCGGCTGCGGCAAGGGCGTCGTGGCGGCGGCCGGGCCAAAGGCGACCTCGGAGGACATGAGCCTTGGCGACCCCAAGGCGAAGATCCAGGTCATCGAATACGCCTCGGCCAGCTGCTCGCACTGCGCGCGGTTCAACAACACCGTCTTCCCGGCGTTCAAGGCGAAATACATCGATAGCGGCCGGGCGCACTACACGCTGAAGGAGTTCCTGACCCCGCCGAACGAGGTGTCGGCCGCGGGCTTCCTGCTGGCCCGCTGCACCGGCAAGGACAGGTATTTCTCCACCCTCGACGCGGTCTTCAAGGCGCAGGACGCCATGTTCCAGTCCGGCGATTTCCACGGCGGTCTGCTTGCCATCGCCAAGGCCCAGGGCCTGACCGAGGCCCAGTTCACCGCCTGCCTCAGCGACAAGGCCGCCGCCCAGGCGCTGAACGCCCGCGTCGAGAAGGCGGTCAAGGAGGACAGGATCGATTCCACCCCCACCTTCGTCGTCAACGGCGTGAAGATCGGCTCGGGCGAGATGACCCTGCCGGACCTCGACGCCGCCATCGCCAAGGCCGCCAAGTGAGCCCGCTGACCCGCCGCGCCGCGATCGCCATGGCCGCCGCCCTCGCCGCGGGCGCAGCGTCGGCCGCGCCGGCCGCCCTGCCGGACGACATGAGCCTGGGCAACCCCAAGGCCAAGGTCCAGGTGATCGAATACGCCTCGCTCTCCTGCCCGCACTGCGCCCATTTCAACGAGACGGTGTTCGCCCCGTTCAAGGCCAAATGGGTCGATACCGGCAAGGTCCGCTACACCTTGAAGGAGATGCTGACGGCGCCCGAAGAGGTGGCGGCCGCCGGTTTCCTGATGGCCCGCTGCGCCGGGCCTGCGCGATATTTCAAGGTGGTCGATGCGGTGTTCCGCAGCCAGCCGCGGTGGGAACAGGGCAAGATCAAGCCGATCTTCCTGGACATCGGCGCCGCGAATGGCGTCACCGAGGCGCAGTTCAACGCCTGCCTTACCGATCAGGCTGCGCAGGACGCCCTGAACGCCCGCGCGCAGCGCGCCGCCGAAGTCGACGGGGTGGACTCCACGCCGACCCTGTTCATCAACGGCAAGCGGATCGAGGCTGCGCCGCAGTCGCCGGCCGAGATGGACGCCCTGATCGCCGCGGCCCTGAAGCCGGGAGGTCGCTAGAACCCCCATGCACTTCCAGCGGCTGCGCCTTTCGGGCTTCAAGTCCTTCGTCGATCCCACCGAGTTCCGGATCGAACCCGGCGTCACCGGCATCGTCGGGCCCAACGGCTGCGGCAAGTCGAACCTCTTGGAAGCGTTGCGCTGGGTGATGGGCGCCAACTCCGCCAAGGCCATGCGGGCCGGCGGCATGGACGACGTGATCTTCGCCGGCGCCGCCAACCGGCCTTCCCGCAACCACGCCGAGGTCTCGCTCACCATCGACAACGCCGACCGCCGCGCGCCGGCGGCGTTCAACGAGCACCCGGTCCTCGAAGTCGTCCGCCGCATCGACCGCGGCGCGGGCTCCACCTACAAGATCAACGGCCGCGAGGTGCGCGCCCGCGACGTGCAGCTGCTCTTCGCCGACGCCTCGACGGGCTCCAACTCCCCGGCGCTGGTCCGCCAGGGCCAGATCTCCGAGCTGATCGCCGCCAAGCCGCAGAACCGCCGGATGATCCTGGAGGAGGCGGCCGGCGTCTCCGGCCTGCATTCGCGTCGCCACGAGGCGGAGCTGCGCCTGCGCGCCGCCGAGGCCAACCTCTCGCGCCTGCAGGACGTGGCCCAGGAACTGGAGGCCACGCTGGGCCGCCTGAAGCGCGAGGCCCGCCAGGCCGAACGCTACAAGAAGATCTCCGCCGAGATCCGCTCGCTGCAGGGCGCCGTGCTCTACGCCCGCTGGAACGAGGCCCGCACCGCCGCCGAGCGCCTGGGGGCCGAGGCCGCCGCCGCCATCCAGGCCGTCCACGAGACCGCGCAGACCGCCGCCTCCGCCACCACCCGCGCCGCCGAGGCCGAAGAGGCGATCAAGCCGCTGCGCGACGCCGAGACCATCGCCGCGGCCATCCTGCACAAGCTGGCCATCGACAAGGACCGCCTCGACCGCGAGCACGAGGCCCACGCCGCCGAGCTCCAGCGCCTTACGGACGATCTCGCCCGCATCGACGCCGACCGCGCCCGCGAGGCCCACATCGTCGAGGACGCCGAGGTCGCGCTCAAACGCCTGGCCGACGACGTCGCCGCGCTGGAGGCCGCCATCGCCGCGGCGCCGCAGCGCGAACCGCAGCTGCAGGCCATCGCCCAGGCCGCCGAGCAGGCGCGCGCCGAGGCCGACGCCCAGGTCGAGGCGCTGGCCGCCCAGTTCGCCGCCGACGAGGCCCACCGCCGCGCCGTCCGCACCCGCGTCGATGAGGCGCAAGGCCGCCTCACCCGCACCAAGCGCGCGCTGGACCAGGCCAAAGGCGAGCTCGAAGCCCTGGGCGAAGCCGTCAATCCGCTCGCTGCCAAGGCCAAGGCTGAGTTGCAGGCGGCCGAGGCCGCCCTGGCCGCCGCCCGCGCCGCGCTCGACGCCGCCGAGGACGAACGGACTCACGCCCAGGAAGCTGAAACCGCCGCCCGCGACGCCGCCCGCAAGGTCGAGGAGCAGCTCGGCCGCCTGACCGCCGAGGCCCGAGCGCTCGCCGGCCTGGTCGCCCAGGCCAAGCGCGGCGGCTTCAGTCCGGCCCTCGACGCCGTCTCCCCCGACCGCGGCTACGAGGCCGCCCTGGCCGCCGCGCTCGGCGACGACCTCGACGCCGCCCTCGACCGCGCGGCGCCGTCCTTCTGGGGCGAAGGGGCGGACGCTACCGCGCCCCAGTGGCCGGCCGGCGCCACGCCCCTTTCCACGCTGGTGAAGGCGCCCGCTGCACTGGCCGCACGCCTGGCCTTCACCGCGCTCGTCGACCGCGCTGACGGCGACAAGCTGCAGGCCGGTCTGCCCCCCGGCGCCCGCCTGGTCTCGAAGGAAGGCGACCTCTGGCGCTGGGACGGCTTCACCGCCCGCGCCGATGCGCCCAAGCCGGCGGCCGTGCGCCTGGAGCAGAAGACCCGCCTGGCCGAAGTCGAGGCTGACATCGAGAAGCTGGCGCCCCGCGCCAAGGCCGAGAAGGCGACGCTCGACGCCGCCGCCGCCCGCCTGCGCGTGGCCGACGAGGCGCTCCGCACCGCGCGTCGTGCGCCGCAGCCGCTGGAACAGGCCGCCGCCAATGCCCGCGCGGCCCTCGAACGCTTCGACCGCGAGGCCGCGCGCAAGGAGGCCCAGGCCGCCTCCCTCGCCGACCTCATCGGCCGCTTCGAAGCCGAGTACGCCGAGCATGAGGCCAGCCTCGCCGCCGTCACCGCCGAAGCCGCGCCAGATGCGGCCTCAGGCGACTTGGCCGACCGCCTCGACATCGCCCGCGCCGCCGCCGGTCCCGCCCGCGAGGCCGCCGCCCAGGCCCGCGCCGCCCTCGACATCGAGGTCCGCGAGCGCGACGGCCGCGCGCGCCGCCTGGAAGCCCTCACCCGCGACCGCGAGGACTGGACCGGCCGCGCCAAGGCTGCCGGCAAGCGCCTCGACAGCCTCGCCGCCGCCCGCGCCAAGTCCGACGCCGAGCGCCTCAGGGCCAGGGCTGCGCCGGAGACCCTGGAAACCCGTCGCGCCGCCCTGCTGGACGAGCTCGCCGTCGCCGAGGCCCGCCGCGCCAAGTCCTCCGATGCGCTGGCCGGCGCCGAGCACGAGCGCGCCGAGGCCGACCGGAGCCTGCGCGCCGCCGAGGCCGCCGCCTCCGAGGCCCGCGAGGTCCGCGCCAGCCTTGCCGCCCACGCCGAGGCCGCCAATCAACGCCTCGCCGAAGTCTCCGCCCAGATCCGCGAGACCGCCAAGGTCGAGCCGGACGAGCTCGCCAAGACCCTGGCCGACGAGGCGGTCGCGATTCCCCAGGACGCCAGCGGCATCGAGGCCCACCTCTACAACCTGGAGCGCCAGCGCGACGGGATCGGCCCGGTCAACCTGCGCGCCGAGGAGGAGGCCGCCGAGCACGATACCCGCCTGCAGGCCATGCTCACCGAGCGCGCCGACCTGACCGGCGCCATCGCGCGCCTGCGCCAGGGGATCGACGAACTGAACGGCGAGGGCCGTGAGCGCCTGGTCGCCGCCTTCGACGTGATCAACGAACACTTCAAGACCTTGTTCGACGCCCTCTTCCAGGGCGGCCAGGCCGAGCTCCGCCTCGTCGAATCCGACGACCCGCTCGAAGCCGGCCTGGAAATCTACGCCTGCCCGCCCGGCAAGCGCATGGCTGTCATGAGCCTGATGAGCGGCGGCGAGCAGGCGCTCACCGCCACCGCCCTGATCTTCGCCGTCTTCCTCGCCCAGCCCGCCCCCATCTGCGTCCTCGACGAGGTCGACGCACCGCTGGACGACGCCAACGTCGATCGCTTCTGCAACCTGCTGGACGAGATGCGCCGCCGCACCGACACGCGCTTCATCGCCATCACCCACAACCCGGTGACCATGGCCCGCATGGACCGCCTCTTCGGCGTCACCATGGCCGAGCGGGGTGTGAGCCAGCTGGTGAGCGTGGACCTGCACCAGGCCGAGGCGATCGCGGCGCAGTAGGGGGCACGGGACGAGTTAGTCCGCTTTGCGCCAGGAGCGGACTTTAGCTCCGCGCCCACCTGCCGATATTCCGCAACCTCACCAGCCATAGGCGCCACGTCGAGCGCTTCAGCCAGGCGCCCGTTTGCCTGGTGTGGTGGATCTGAAGTTCGCCTTCTTGTTGGATCGAGCGCGGAGCGAACTTCAGAATTGGGACACTAGAGTTTCACCCGCACGCCGACGCTGTATCGGCGCTCGGAGAGCGAGTAGCTGTTGAGGGCGGTCGAGCTGGAACCGCTGTATTCCACGGTCGCCGAGTCCTTCGGGAACAGGTTCTGCGCCTGGAATTGCACGGCGACGCGCCGGTTCACGTCGAAGCCGAGCTGGGCGTCCAGTTGCGACCGCGCGCCGATGAAGCTCGGGCGGCCCTCGGAGAACTCGAACAGCGCCCTGTCACGATAGTTGTACGCGACGCGCGCCGAGAACGGCCCCTTCTCATAGAGGCCGACCAGATTGTAGCTGTTCTTGGAAACCGCCACGAGCGGGAAGCCCAGGTTATCCTCCGCGTCGGAGTAGGTGTAGTTGGCAATGAAGCCGAGCCCGTTCAGTGGCGCGGGCAGGAAGTCCAGGAACTGTTGAACGCCGACCTCGAAGCCCTTGACCTTGGCCTTGGCGATATTGAACGGCCGCGTCGTCGGGATCGGGAAGGCCGGTCCGCCGGGGAACACCTCCTGAACGGTCGCCGTGGCGATGAAATCCTTGACCGATTTGTAGAACACGGCCCCCGAAATCAGCGAACTACGCCCGGTGTAGTACTCGAACGAGACGTCCCCCTGCGTCGAGATCGGCGGCTTGAGGTCGGCGTTGCCGCCCGAAACGCTGAGGTTGGTCTGATTGAAGAAGGTCGAGGGCGCTAGATCGGCGATGCCGGCGCGCTGCATGGTCCGTGAGGCCGAGAGCCGCACCAGGAAAGCGTCGGTCACGTTGAACACGACGTTGGCGCTCGGCAGGATGTTGGTGAAGCTGTTTTTGTCGGTCGTCGGCGTGAAGGTGATGACCGTCCCCACCGTGTTCTGCTGGAAGCTGTCGACGGTCAGCCTTGTCCTGACGAGCCGGACCCCGGCGTTGGCCTTGGCCGGGATGCCCATGAATTCGCCCTCCGCCGACACCATGAGGTAGCCGGCAAGCGTCTTCTCGTCGAAGTCGTAATCGCGCTGGATGTTCGGCAGAAGCGTCGAGCGAGCGTCGGGGTCAGGATTGGGCTGGGCGGCCTGCGCCGTGGTGAAGACGTAGTCGTAGGTCGGCAGGGTGGTGACGAACGACCGCGGGAAGCTGCCGGGAATATCGCCGTTGAACGATGCGGAGGTGAGGCCGACGAGCCCCGGGATGATCTCTGTTCGTGGGCGCGTGATTTGGCTGCGGTAGGCGTTGGAGCGCGCGCCGAGATCGGTGTAGCGCACGCCACCGGCCACGGTGATCCCGTTGTCGAACCTGTAGTCGAGGTCCATCTTTCCGGTCCATTCGTCGAGGACGCCAATGAGCCGGTTGCTGCGAACGCCGTTCGACGCAAGGTTGTAGTTGGCGAAGTTGGTGGCGTCATAGGGCGCGGTCGGCGTGCCCAAGACCAAGCTGGGGACCGTGTTGTTCCGGAAGTCGAAGGCGCCGGGGACGAGCGCCGTGCCCTGCAGGGTGATGATCTGGATGGTCTGGTCGATTGTGCCGCGGCTGTAGTAGCCGTCCGCCACGACGCGAAGCTTGCCGTTCTCGTACTTGCCGTTGAGGGCGTAGAGGAAGGTCTCGGTCGGTTCGTTGCGGATCTGGCCGGCGGTGTTCAAGGTGCCGTTGGCGTTGCCGGCCACGACGAAATTGTCCTCGACGACGGCATTGGTGACCGGGTTGGTTCCTGTCGGCAGACGCCAGGAGATGAAGTTCTGGTGACGCCCGGTGACCAACTTCGAATAGAGCGCCTCCGCGGTGAGGGTAAGGTTCGGGGTGGCCTCGAACTGGACCGTCCCGTTCAGGCCCCGGCGCGAGCGGTCGACCACGAAGTTCTCGTACTGCAGCAGCACCGGCGTCTCGCGGACGACGGTTCCCGGCTGTCCAGCGACCGTGTAGCTCCGATTGAGGAAGTTGTTGCGCTCAAGGGCCTGGATGACCGAGGTCCGCTTCTGGTACTCGCCGGAGATCAGGACGCCCAGACGGCCGTCGGCGAACTTCCTGGTGACCAGCGCGGTGATGTCCGGTTCGAGTTTTTCCGACCCGTCCGAATAGGTGGCCTCGGCCCGCAGCGAGACCGCGGTCTCCTTGAAATCGAAGGGTTTGGGCGTGACGAGGTTGACCGTCCCGCCCAGTCCGCCCTCGGCGTCGCTGGGGAGCGGCGTCTTGCGCACCTCCAGGCGTCCGAACAGGCTCGACGGCACCGAGTCCAGACCCGACGAGCGACCCAATTGCTCGTTCTCCGGTGGCGACAGCCGCGCGGAGAAGCCGAGCAGGGTGCGGCCGTCCACTTCGACCCGCACCTGTTGCAGGCCGCGCACCGACACGGACTGGCCCTCGCCGAACACGCGCGTGATCTGCACGCCGGTTACGCGCTGGAGCGCTTCGGCCACGTTGGCGTCGGGCAACTTGCCGACATCCTCGGCCGTGATGACGTCCATGACTTGGGGCGCGGCGCGCTTCAGTTCCGCCGCCTTCTCCAGCGACCCCCGGATGCCCGTCACGATGAGTTCGTCGACCTCGCTGGGTTTGGCGGCGGTCTGCGCCGAGGCGCCGGTCGCCACGATGAGCATGGCCACGCCTGCCAGCAGTGAAATCTTGCGGTTCATTCGGTTCCCTCTCGTTTCTCTTCGATCCGCAATGGGACCGGTGTCATTTCTTGTTGGTTGGCTCGGTCGCGGCTGTGTCGGGTCCTAGGGGTTGCGGCGGTTGGCGGACTGGCGGTCGACGCGTGACAGCATGACCGTCACCGGGCGATGGGAGCCCTCGACGGCCCGTGCGATCAGGGTGGTGCAAGGCGCCGTCGCGCCCGCGCGGTCAGCCCGCAAATCTCGTCCCCCTTCGCGGCGCCCTTGTCGTTGAATCGGCCATGGACCGATCCGGTGCTTAAGCTTCCGACGCGGCAGAACGGCGATCCCTCAATGGGGTGCGAAAATTCAGGTTTCCGACCGTCCCGATCGTCCGCACCACGGGGCCGTCACGCGGCTGGCGCGCAGGCGCTGCGCGGTTTCCAGAGGCAATTGGGCGCGTCCTTGAGGAGGCTCCGGGGGCGGGCAGGCTCGACGCCTGGACCTTAGGCGCCGCCAAACCCGCAAAATCCTTGACTGGGGTCATCCCATATGTTCATGTTTTGTTCATGTCAACGTCGCCGCGGAGCATTGAGCAGGACATCTGCTTGCTGGACGACCTTTCCGCGCGGGCGATGGCGCTGGCGTGCGACCTCCAGGAGCGGTGCGTGGCGGTGGGCGATGCGCGGGAGGCGGGCGACCTGGCCCTGGGCTTCCAGCGGGCGGCGCGCTCGGTGCGCCAGACCATCGCGCTCAAGACCAAGCTGGAGCGCGAGCGCGAGCGGCGGGCGGCCGAGACCAGCGCGCGGGTCGCAGAGGAAGCCGTGGCGCGGGTGAAGCGCCGCAAGGCCCAGGTCCGTCTGGCTGTCGAGCGCGCGGTCTGGGACGAGACCGAGGATGAGCAGTTCGCCGAACTCCTCGTGGTTGAGCTCGACGACCGGCTCGACGGCGCCGCGCTTGCGGACGACTTCTGCGACGAGGCTGCCCGGGACCAGATCGCCCGGCTCTGCAAACAACTGGGCGTGACGCCGCCCGCCGCTTCGGCGGCGGAGGATGGCGAGGCGGGGGCGGGCGACCGCGATCCCTCCCGCGCGCCTGCTCCGGCGTCGGTCGATCGGTCCCTCGCCCCTGACGGCGGCGGAGAGACGGGCCTGGACGCCGGCGCGCCCATCCGACGAAGCTCCGGCTGACCCCGGCCACCCTCCGCCCGCCTCTGCTCCGAATCCCATCGGCAACCCCGTCCGCCCGCCAGGGCCGGGCGCGTGCGCCCATGCGACAAGATCGAACGGAGTTCGTGAGGTTTGCCGCAGGTCTCCGATAATCGTGCAATAACATGGACTTATGGGCCTCCAGCCCAGCCTTGACGCACTGCACCCTCGTCTATAGGTTCCGCGCGACCTGAAGCCCCCGCCGTGGCGGCGCTTGTCGTGGCGGTCGAAAGGCCTCACGCACATGCCGCATCCCGACGATCCGAACGCAGGAGCGCCCAAGCGCTTCGACGAGCGGCTCGCAGCGGCCGAGGCGGCCCAGGTCCGGGCAAAGGGCGGCGACGCCCACCGGGCCATGGCGCAGGGTTACCGCTTCCTCGGTGAAGTGGTTGGGGGAGTGCTGATGGGGGCCGGCCTTGGCTGGCTTCTCGATCGCTTCGCCGGAACCAAGCCCTGGGGCCTGGTCGGCGGACTGCTGATCGGGACGGGGATTTCCATATTCGTGGCGGTGCGCAGCGCCTCGCGGATGACACAAGACGCGGTCGAGAAAGCCGGGCCCCTGCCCAGCTTTCCCGACGACGAAGACGAGGATTGAGGACCTAAATGGCGGACCAGCCTGCCATCGAACCGATGCACCAGTTCCTGATCCACAAGATCATCCAGGGACCGGTCTTCACTGTCGGCGGCATCCAGTTCGACATGTCCATCACCAACTCGGTGGTGAGCATGATCGTGGGCGCCGTGCTGCTGGTCGCCTTCTTCGCCCTGACCGCCAAGCGCGAGATCGTGCCGAACCGCGGCCAGGCGCTGGCCGAAAGCGTCTACAACATCGTCGACCGCGTGCTGGTGGGCCCGATCATCGGCGAGCACGGCAAGCCCTATGTGCCCTACCTGCTCACCCTCTTCCTGGTCATCCTGGTCCTGAACCTGATGAGCGTGGTGTTCGCCATCGGCAACCTCGCCGGCCAGAGCTGGACCTTCACGGTCACCTCGCAGCTGGCGGTCACCGCGACGCTGGCGGTCCTGACCTTCTTCTCGGTCTTCATCCTGGGCTTCATCAAGCACGGGCCGAAGTTCCTGGGGATCTTCGCGCCGGGCGGCATGCCGCTGGTCCTGTTGGTCTTCATGATCCCCATCGAGATCATCTCCTACTTCGTGCGGCCGGTGACCTTGGCCATGCGTCTCTTCGGCAACATGCTGGGCGGCCACGTGGTGATGAGCCTGTTCGGCTCCTTCGTGGTGGCGCTGGGCCTCGTCGCGCTCTCGGGCGGCGTCGCGTCGCTGGCGATCATCCCCAGCGTGCTCTCCTTCACGATGATCGTGGCGCTGACCGGCCTTGAGCTGGTGGTGGCGATCCTGCAGGCCTTCGTCTTCACGGCGCTGGCGACGGTCTACCTCAACGAGGTCGTGAACTTCGGTCACGGCCACTAATCCAACCCAACTGACTTTCTAAGAAGGACTACCCCTATGGACCCCACCCACGCCGCTCAGATCATCGACTTCAAGGACTCCGCCAAGCTCATCGGCGCCGGCCTCGCGGCCATGGGCATGATCGGCGCCGGTGTCGGCCTCGGCGTGCTGTTCGGCAGCTACCTGCAGGCCGCGATCCGCAACCCCTCGGCCGCCGCCAGCCAGCAGACCATGCTGTTCCTCGGCATGGCGCTGACGGAAACCATGGGCCTGTTCGCCTTCGTCGTGTCGCTGATCATCCTCTTCGGCTCCTAAGCCCAAGGGATTAGAGGCGCCCGATGGCGATGCAGACCACCGAATCCACGGCCGCGCCCGAGCACGAAGCCAAGGGCCTGCCGCAGTTCGACATCTCGTGGTGGCCGGGCCAGATCGTCTGGTTCCTGGTCATGTTCTTCTTCGTGCTGGCGTTCGTGCGCTGGTTCGCGGCGCCGCGGGTCGGCGGCGCGATCGAGGACCGTGAGGCCAAGATCGCCGGCGACATCGCCGACGCTCGCCGGCTGAAGGACGAGGCCGACGCCCAGGCTGCGGCCGCCGCCGCCGAGGTCGCCCAGGCCCGCGCGGCTGCGCAACGGGTCGGGAACGAAGCGCGCGCCAAGGCCCAGGCCGGCATCGCCGCCCGGCTCGCCGAGGAAGAAGCCAAGCTCGCCGCGGCGGGCGCTGAGGCTGAGGCCCGCATCGGCAGGGCCCGCGACGCGGCCATGGCCAATGTCGCCGGCATCGGCGCCGACACGGCCAAGCTCATCGTCGAGAAACTGACCGGCAAGACTGCGACCGCGGCCGAGCTCGCCGCCGCGGCGAGGGGATAAGCGATGGAACTGCTGCTCGACTCCCACTTCTGGGTCGGCGTCGCCTTTGTCGTCTTCCTGGGCGTCCTGGTGCTGGCCGGCGTCCACAAGTTCGCCTGGAAGGCCCTGGGCGACGCGGGCGAGAAGGTCCGCGCCCAGCTGGCCGAGGCCGACGACCTGCGCGCCGAGGCCCAACGCCTCCTGGACAACATCAAGGTCGAGCGCGAGGCTGCCGAAAAGCACGCCGCCGAGATGCTGGCCAACGCTGAGGAGCAGGCCGCCCGCCTGCAAGTCGAGGCCAACGCCAAGCTCGCCGAACAGATCGAACGCCGCGGCCAGCTGGCCGAGCGCCGCATCGCCACCGCCGAGGCCCAGGCCACCGCCGATGTGAAGGCCGCCGCCGCCGACCTCGCCGCCCAGATGGCCGAGGCCGTGCTCGCCGGCCGCATCGCCGGCGCCGCCTCCGATCCGCTGATCGACGCCGGCATCGGCCAACTGGCCGGCAAGCTGCAGTAGGAAAAAAACCCCGATCGCTCCGGGGCTTTGGCTTGGGATGGGATCAGGTCTTCCGGAAGCGGCGGCGGACGTAGCGCCGGGTCTTGACCGCGAAGCGGGCCCGCGGCGGCAGCACCAGCCGCTCCATCCGCAGGTACTGTTGCCAGAACACCTGCAGGATTTCGGGCTCACGGCGCATCAGCCGGCGGATCGGAAAGACCATCTTGGGGTGGGCGCGCTGCATCCGCACGAACTGGCGCCTGGCCTTGAACGAGTTGCGCAGCACAATCATCAGGCCAACCACCAGCAGCGGCAGGCCGATGTGGCCGGGCAGCGGCGCGGTCACCAGACCGACAAGCATGATCAAGCCGCCCAGCCCCAGGAGGAGCCAGCGGCCGATTCGCCCCGCTAATTCGCGGGCGAAGTCGTCGGAGGCGCGATACACGCGCAAGGATGGCATGGCGAAAGACACTGGATTCTAAACCCGGGGGCGCGCGCACGGCTCAAGGGGCAGATCGAACCGCCGCTAGCGCAGCTCTGATATGCGAACGCTCTTAGGAGTCGTAAAGACGCCAACCCAGTTAATTTTTCGCCACGTCAGCTATTCGGCCGCCAATGGCGCCGGCGCCACACTTGTGGTGTCAGGGCGCCACGTCAATTTGGGCTTCCGCGCGGCCTGAGTTTCATCCAGTCGACGGAGGGGAGCCAGGTAGGGCGCGCCGGTGAAGCGCTCCGCATCGCCAGCCTTCGCCGCGCCCGCCAGAGCCGCCAGCGCATCGCAGAACCGGTCGAGCTCGCGCTTGGACTCGGTCTCGGTGGGCTCGATCAACATCGCCCCATGCACCACCAGCGGGAAGTACATGGTCATCGGGTGGAAGCCCTCGTCGATCATGGCCTTGGCGAAGTCGAGGGTGGTGATGCCGGTTCCCTCCAGCCAGGCGTCGTCGAAGAGCGCCTCGTGCATGCAGGGGCCGTCAGGGAAGGCCGGGGTCATGACGGTGGATAGCCGGGCCTTGATGTAGTTGGCGTTGAGCACGGCGTCCTCGGCGACCTGGCGCAGGCCGTCGGAGCCGTGGCTGCGCATGTAGGCGTAGGCGCGGACGAACATGCCCATCTGGCCCTGGAAGGCGCACATCCGGCCGAAGGCCTGGCTGGCGTCGCCGACGGCTTCCTCGACGAGCTGCAGGCCGCCCGCGGCGTGGACGATCCAGGGAGTGGGGGCGAAGGGGGCGAGGGCCTGCGAGAGCACCACGGGGCCTGCGCCTGGACCGCCGCCGCCGTGCGGGGTGGAGAAGGTCTTGTGCAGGTTGATGTGCATGGCGTCGACGCCGAGGTCGCCGGGGCGGACACGGCCGACGATGGCGTTGAAATTGGCCCCGTCGCAATAGAAGTACGCCCCGTGCGCGTGCGATATGCGCGCGATCTCGATGATGTCGCGCTCGAAGAGGCCGCAGGTGTTGGGATTGGTGACCATGATGGCGGCGACGTCGGGGCCGAGCTTGGCCTCGAGGTCGGCGAGATCGACGCGGCCGTCGGCGGTCTGGGCGATCTCCTGGACGGAGTAGCCGACGAAGGCGGCGGTGGCGGGGTTGGTGCCGTGGGCGGAGGTCGGCACCAGGACGCGGCGGCGGTGGCCCTGGCCGGCGGCCTCGTGGGCGGCCTTGATGCAGAGCAGGCCGCAGAGCTCGC
>Ga0307510_10007050_pt1 | contig 13397 bp, 9 predicted proteins | sample 12_EM_MG_FD_207224 | JGI IMG/M metagenome (GOLD analysis project Ga0307510, IMG submission 207224) | Populus trichocarpa ectomycorrhiza microbial communities from riparian zone in the Pacific Northwest, United States - 12_EM | ecosystem: Host-associated > Plants > Roots > Unclassified | place... | reverse complement strand
TGCCTGTTGGCGCGGGATGGGTTGCGCCAGGCAAGTACCTGGCGGATGGCGCCCGTGGTGTTGTTTGTGACCTTGCTCGTGTTCGCGTGCGTGTTCAGCCGCATCAACATCGGCATTCGTCACGTGTTGATCCTGTACCCCTTTCTGGCCCTGGGAAGCGCCTACGCGCTGGCGTCTGCCTGGCGAGCCCTGCCTCGGGTCGGGACAGCGGTGGCGGCCCTGCTCGTTGTCTGGCAGGTCAGTACCGTCGCCACGGCCTACCCCGACTACTTTCCGTACTTCAATGAGCTGGTGAGCAATCCGCAGCACGTGCTGGTCGACTCGGACCTCGACTGGGGACAGGACCTGAGGCGCCTGGAGCGGCGCCTGGTGGAGCTCAAAGTGCCCAGTGTCAGCCTCGCGTACCAGGGCACAGCCGACCTCTCCCGGGAGCAGCTACCTCCCTTCATCCGCCTTCCACCCCGCCAATCCGCGACTGGATGGATCGCTATCAGCGCTCTCACGCGGGAGCACGAACCTGTCGGCTACGCCTGGCTAAACACGTACCGGCCCGTCGAGCGGATTGGGAAGACGATTGATCTGTACTTCATTCCGCCGTAAGTGCTCGATGCGCTCTGTCGCTGGCGGATGCGAGTAGTAGAACGTGGAGTAGAGCGGGTCCGGGGTCAGTGTCGTTGCATTATCCCGGTATAGCTTGACGAGCGCGGTTGCCAGATCACTGGCACTGGCGTGCTGAGCCGCAAACGCATCGGCTTCAAACTCGTGGCGTCGCGACCAAAGCGAGCTCAGAGGGGTCGCGAAAAATCCGAATGCGGGCATCACGAATATGAAGAGCAGGAGCGCGGCATGGGACGACGGTACCTGTACGCCAAAAGCCGTGTAGAACGGTGTTTGCAGGGTCAGCCAGCCGAGCAGCGCCAGGGCGCCCAGTGACCCGGCCATGGTCACGAACAGTCGCTTGCGCACGTGCTTGAGCTTGAAGTGCCCGAGCTCGTGAGCCAACACCGCTTCAACTTCTGAGTGAGTGAGTCGTGCCAGCAGGGTATCGAAGAAGACGATGCGTTTGTGGCGTCCCATCCCGGTAAAATAGGCATTTCCGTGCGCCGAGCGGCGTGAGCCGTCCACTACGAACACGCCTTCGGACTCGAAGCCGCAGCGCTGCAGCAGCGCTTCGATCCGGCCTTGCAACTCGGGATCCTGGAGAGCCGTGAATTTGTTGAACCACGGCGCAATGAACGCAGGCCACGCCCATGTCATGAGCAACATCAGGGCCATCCACCCCACCCAGGCGTACAGCCACCAGAAGGCCCCGGCACGCTCCATCAGCGTCATGGCCGCCAACACCACCGGGCCGCCAATCAACAGACCCAACAGACAGCTCTTGGCCAGGTCTGCCACAAACAAAGCGGGGGTCATCCGGTTGAAGCCGAAGCGGGCCTCGATCCGGAATGTGCGCCACAGGGAGAAGGGCAGGTCGATGATGCCTGTCAGGACCACAACCGCCAGGATGACCAGCGCGCCGTTCACCAGCGAGGAGCCGATGCTGCGTTGTCCGAGTGCATCGATCAGGCCTATGACGCCGCCAACCGTAAGGGCGAGCGTCACGAGCGCGTCAACTATGACCGACTTGCGGCCAAAGCGGATGGTCGCGATCGTGTAGTCGGCCGCCTTCTGGTGGTCGGCAAGGGTGACGCGGTCAGCGAAAGCCGCTGGCACGCGGTCCCTGTGGCCTGCGACGGCGGCGAGTTGACGGGAAGTGAGCCAAAGACGCAGAGCTGTGCCCGAAGCCAAGGCTATAACGAAAAAACCGGCGAAAAACTCACCGAGAAGGGATGTGTTCATCCCCTCATTATGCCTGTCCCGCCGGCGGCGGACCGAATGGGCAGACCTATGGCCCGCCGCCCGGTCAGGACATCGTCGCTATGCGCGACGCAGGAAGGTCAGAACTGCCAGGATCAGGAATACAAAGAACAGCACCTTCGCGATGCCGGCCGCGCCGGCGGCAAGACCGCCAAAGCCCAGAATCGCGGCCACGATGGCAATGATGAAAAACACGACTGCGTAGTGAAGCATTTTGGTTCTCTCCCGCCGCCCGCGATCTGTGCGTTGGCGTTGTGCGTCGCATAGTCCCCCGCGAGCTGATTTGACGTTATCGGATACGGCCCCGCTCGTTTGTAAGACGGATCTGACGCCCCAGGGTGGACCTTGGTGGGCCCCTGCGCCAGCCGTAGTGGCCGCGTGAGGTCCGTAGGCGCCTCTGTACAGACGATATGTCGCGGCTGTTCATTTCGCGACAGCCTCGCCTGTGTTGCCATCTCCCAACGGATGAGCGATGGCGGTGACAGGGCGCGGCCATGATTAAATTCGATGGCCCGATCCAATTAATCCGCTTGAAAGGGACTCGCTGAAGTGAAAGTTTGAGTTGGGGGTGCCGCCCGCCGAGGGCCGTGTTGTATGTGCGCGACGACGTGCAATAACGCTGACCGCGGGGGCTGCGGTGGTTCTTCCGAAAGACTATTTCAACTATTCAAATATCGGGCGGGGAGAGCAGCTTGAAAGCAAACCGTAAAGTGTACTGCGCCGTCGCAGCCATCCTGGGCGCATACGCCGCTGCGGCCACTGCCGCTGCGCCAGCGGACACGCCTGCAGGAGAGGCGACAGCAGCGCAGCCTGATGAGGGTCTGACCCTCGGCGAAATCGTCGTGACTGCTCAGCGCCGCGAGCAAAGGTCCCAGGACGTACCGATTACCATTCAGGCGCTGTCGGGTGAGGCGCTCGGTAGGCTGAACGTCACGACCTTCGATGATTTCGTGAAGTATCTGCCCAACGTGACCTCCCAGGGCGGTGGTCCTGGTCTGAATAATATCTACATGCGCGGGCTCGCTTCCGCGGTCGGCGGCGTCCAGGCGGTCGGTGTGGTAGGCACATTCCCGAATGTCGCCATCTATCTCGACGAACAGTCCGGCCAGTTGCCCGGGCGAAATCTCGACATCTACGCTGCCGACATGGAGCGGGTCGAGGTGCTCGAAGGGCCTCAGGGTACGTTGTTCGGCGCGGGCGCCCAGGCCGGTGTGGTCCGCTACATTACCAACAAGCCGAAGCTGAACGTGACCGAGGCGAACTTCAACGCCGGTTACGCGACCACGGCTCACGGCGCCAACAGCAGCAACATTGACGCAACCATCAACCTGCCGCTCATAGACGATCATCTGGCGGTGCGCGCGGTCATCTACAACGAGAGCCGCGGCGGTTATATCGACAACATTCCCGGCACTTTCGCCCGGACGCCCAATGAGCCGGGCGCCGCTTACCAGTACCACGCCTGCCCGGCCAACTGCGCGACGGTCAACAACAGCAACCTCGTTGCCAACGACATCAATCCCGCCTATTACAAGGGCATCCGTGGCGAGGTCCTGTACAAGATCAACGACGACTGGAATGTACTGCTCACGCAGTCATATCAGAATCTCGAGGCGGATGGTGTGTTCGCGGAGCAGAGGATTGCCTCGGACGGCACGCCCCAGCCCGATCTGACCGTACAGATGTACAACCCTTCCTACAACAAGGACCGCTTCGAGAACACCGCGTGGACATTGAACGGCCGCGTTGGTCCGTTGAAGGCGGTGTACACAGGCGGCTACCTCGTCCGCAACATCGAGCAGGTGCAGGACTACACCAACTACACCCGCGGCAAGTACGCCAACTACTATCAGTGCGTGAGCTCAGGAACCTCGACCACGGGCCAGGCTCAGTGCTTCTCGCCGAGCGCCACCTGGCACGATATCGAACGCAACACCCACATGAGTCATGAATTCCGGCTCACCACGCCGGATGACCTGCGCATCCGGGCAATCGCCGGCGCATTCTACGAGGACTACAAGATCGACGAGCAGGTCGACTGGCTGTACAAGTCGGCCAGCGACTACTTCGGCAACATTGCCCCCCCAACCGGTTACTACACATTGAACGGCTCGGCGCTGCTGCCTGATGGCCACCCGGTGCGCTACACCACGCCGGGTGCCGTGCTGACTCCGCTGACTCCATCGGTGAACAATCCCAACGTGCGTAACAGCAACGATGGCTTTTTCGATGACATCAAGCGTGGCTATACGCAGACGGCCGGGTTCGGGTCGGTGGATTTCGACATCATCCCCAAGGTGCTGACAATCACCGGCGGAACGCGCTACTACCGAATCGACACGAGCGAGAAGGGCGCCGTGGTTGGCAGCTTCGGCTGTAAGGACTTCTCCGGGACCGCCACGCCTCTCAGTCCGTGTGTCAACCATTCCAACTTCACCAACCTCGATGCGTTGCACCTCGACAAGGTGTACAAGGGATTCAAGAGCCGCGCCAATGTGACCTGGAAGATCACCCCCGACCTGATGGTGTACTACACCTGGTCGCAGGGCTTCCGCGCCGGCGGCTTCAACCGCCCGAACTCCGTCGAAAGCTCATCCCCGCTCACCGGTGGCTGGGCGCCGCCGATTGCCTTCGGTCCCGACAATCTCACCAACAACGAGATCGGGTGGAAAACCGAGTGGCTGGACCACCGCGTTCAATGGAACGGCGCGATCTATCAGGAAGACTGGAAGGGCACCCAGATCTCCCTGTTCGATCCGGGCGTGACAGGCAATCTGACGTTCAATGCCAACGGCAGCGATTACCGCGTGAAGGGTCTCGAGACGACCCTGGCCGCCATCATTGTGCGTGGACTGACCGTAAATGTCGGTGCGTCCTGGAACCACAGCGAGCTCACCAAGGAGTCGTCTTTCACGTGGGAATTCGGCCCTCTGAAAGGACAGCCGATCGATTTCGCCTCACTGACCGATCCGAAGACCGGTGCGGCGCTGAACCTGGCGAACCCAGGAGGCCAGTTGGGTGATCCACTGGCAGGCTCGCCGCCCTTCCAGGGCAACATCCACCTGCGATATCAGTTTGAGTACGGCCAATACCAGCCGTTCGTGCAGGCCGGAGCCGTACATCAGGCCCACTCGTTGTCGTCGACCGATCGTTTGACGAAGGATCTGCAAGGCAATTCGATCGCTTACGATAATCCGGGCTTCACCACGTACGATGCCGCGTTGGGCGTCAACAAGGATGCGTGGATGGCGGAGATCTATGGCGAGAACCTGACGGATACGCGGGCTGAGCTGTTCTCCAACTACCGGCAGTGGTACAAGGCAGTCACGGTCAATCGCCCGCGCACAATCGGCGTGCGGTTCAGCTACAGATTCTCCGGGAGCAAGTAAACGACGAGTCGAGTCGAACAGGAAGTCCTGCGTTTACGGGCTTTGCTCGAGGCGCGGCAGTTCGCACAATGCGAGGCTGCCGCGCGCTCTTTGGTCAACGAAGTTCCCGAAAACCGCGACGTCCTTTATCTGCTGGCCGTCAGCCAGCGCTATTGCGGCAGAATCGCGGATGCACTGCGGACCCTGGAGCAGTTCGAGCTTCTGCATCCGGACTACGGGCGCCTGTTCCAGGAAAGAGGTCATTGCCTGCGCACGGCGGGTCAAACCGGCCCGGCCGTTACGGCTTATCAGCAGGCCGTGATGCTCAACCCGACTTTGTCGGCGAGCTGGCAGGCGTTGCAGGGGCTGTATGCCGGTCTCGGGGACGCGGAGAACGCGCGGCTGGCCGGAGCCAATGTCGCCAAGCTCTCAACACTGCCCCGCGCAGTGCGCGAGGCGACCAATCTTTTCTCCGAAGGCCAGACCTATACGGCCGAAGAGCTCATCCGCCGCCACCTGCTCGCAAACCCGACCGACATCGAGGCAATGCGGCTGCTGGCGCGCATCGGTGTGCGGCTCGAGATTCTCGACGATGCGGAATATCTGCTCGAAAGCGTGTTGCTCGCCCACCCGGACTACCACGCTGCGCGCTTTGAGTACGCGAATGTGCTCATCCAGCGGCACAAGTTCGTGCAGGCGCTGGAGCAGGCCCAGCGTCTGATCGCGCTCGAGCCCGGCAACCGAAGCTTTCGCACAATATCCGCCAATGCCTGCGTTGGGCTCGGTCGCCACGAGGAAGCGCAGTCGATCTACCGCGAGTTGTTGGACGGTGCGCCCCAGGATGCGGATCTGCACCTGTCGATCGGGCACGCTCTGAAGACGTTGGGCCGGCAGACCGAGGCCATTGCCGCATACCGCGAGGCTGCGGTTGCCCGTCCCGATTTTGGAGATGCGTACTGGAGCCTCGCGAACCTGAAGACTTACAGTTTTCCTGAGGAAGAGGTGGCGCGCATGCGCCTGCATGCGCAGGCCCGGGGGACTGCCGTAGCCGATCAATTTCACCTGTGTTTTGCGCTGGGCAAGGCCCTGGAGGATCGCAGCGAATTCGCCGAGTCGTTTGCTTTCTACGCACGGGGCAATGCGCTGAAGAAGAGTGAGAGTCGCTACCGGATCGAAACTTTCGAGCGATCCGCGCAGCGCCAGGAGGAAGTCTGTACTCCCGATTTCTTCGCGGCCCGCCGCGGTGTGGGCTGCCCGCGGCCCGATCCGATTTTCATCGTAGGCCTGCCGCGCGCGGGCTCGACGTTGCTCGAGCAGATCCTGGCCTCCCATTCGCAGGTCGAGGGCACCATGGAGCTGGCGGAAATACCACGCCTCGCGCTGCATCTGTCAGGCCGTGAAGGCAACACGCAGGACTCGCTTTACCCGGCCGTGCTCGGCGAACTGGCGCCAGAACGTCTGCGCGAGCTGGGCGAGAAGTATCTCGAGGATACCCAGGTGCTGCGCACCGGCGGCAAGACGCACTTCATTGACAAGATGCCGAACAACTTCCGGCACATCGGGCTGCTGCACCTGATATTGCCCAATGCCCGGATCATTGATGCCCGCCGTGAGCCCATGGCGTGTTGTTTCAGCAACTTCAAACAGTTGTTCGCCAGCGGCCAGGAGTTCACTTATAGCCTCGATGATATCGGGCGTTACTACCGCGCCTACCTGCAACTGATGGATCACTGGGACCGGGTGCTGCCCGGCAAGGTTCTGCGGGTCCAACACGAGGCGGTGGTGGCCGACCTCGAGAGTAATGTGCGCCGCCTGCTGGAATTCTGCGGTCTCGAGTTTGAAAGCGCCTGCCTGCAGTTCTGGAAGACTGAGCGCAACGTGCGCACCGCGAGCTCGGAGCAGGTACGGCGACCCATATTCACCGAGGGCCTGCAGCAGTGGCGCAATTTCGAGCCCTGGCTCGGCCCCCTGAAGGATGCTCTGGCGGGCGCGACACATTGAGCATCCTGCGCCGCATCGTGTTTCCCCTGCTTCTCAGTGCGGTCTGCCCGCTTGCGGGGGCCCTCAGCCGATCCGCGTCTTCGCCAGCCGGTCTTCGTCGACTTCGTAGCCCATGCCCGGGGTGTTGCTCAGCGTCAACCAACCCCCGGCATCCACCTTCAGCGGCTCGGCCATGATGTAGTCACGGCGATCGAGGCTCCACTGCGGCGGGTCGTAGGGGAACTCGATGAAGGGCGCCTGCCCGAGTCCCGCAACCAACTGAGTGTTGGCCATGACGCCCATGCCGTTGGTCCAGGTATGCGGAGTGAACACAATGTTGTGCTCCTGAGCCATGATGGCTGTGCGCCGCAGTCCGGTGATGCCGCCCACCAGCGCCGCGTCGGGTTGCAGGACATCCAGGCAACCACGGCTGATCAACTCACGCAGCTCGTGCGCCTGCCGGGTCATTTCACCGCCGGCAATTCGAACATCCACGGACTCGCGAAGCGCACGCATGCCGTCGTAGTCGGCGCGGTGCAGCGGCTCTTCCATCCAGTACACGTCGAGTCGCTCCAGCTCGCGAGCAACCGCGATCGCGTCCTTCAGGGCCCAAGGTGCTTCCGTGTCCCAGGACATACGCCAGCCCTGGTTGCAATCAACCATCAACTCGAGTCGGTTACCAACACGCGAGCGGACGGCTTCGAGCGCTTTGACATCATCGTGCCAGTTGCCGCGGTGGAAGCGCAGCTTCAGCGCAGGAAAACCCTCCGCGAGGTAGCGTTCCGCGGCCTCCGCCGTCGCACCGGGATCACGGAGCGTGCCGGAAGAAGCGTAAGCGCGAACTCGATTGGACAGGCCTCCCAGCAGCTTCCACACGGGCTGGCCCGTGATTTTGCCCGCGAGGTCCCACAAGGCCAGGTCCAGGGGCCAGCAGCGTCCATAATGGAAGTCGATATTCGACAGAATGCGGTAGTGGCGTTCGAGGGCAAGCGGGTCCTGGCCAATGAACAGTTGCTCGTGGCCAACGAAACCGACCATGAGGTCGCCTGAGCCGTAGCCTACGAGCCCCGTATCCGTGGTCACCCGGACGAGGGTTGCATCGAAATGAGCCCGCGGCTTCGTGTCCCAGCTCGCATTGAAGGGGGGGTGAAGGCCCAGGCGATGCTGGGTAATCTCAATAGAGGCTATTTTGTGGTCCGGCATGGCGGGCAGACTTCCATATCGGAGCGGGCGTACAAAGCCGAGAAATTGGCTAGCCGCATCGAAAAAAGGCATCGGATTCCGTTAGGTTGCCCGCATACCGGGCACGTTAGAATCGCAGCAAGGCAGTCTATGAACAAAAAGAGCATTGATCGGCGCTGGTTGCCCCTGAATGCATTGCGTGCATTCGAGGGTGTGGCCAAGCACGGCAGTTTCACGGCTGCGGCGAATGCGCTGCTCATTTCGCAAAGCGCGCTCTCGCGGCATGTCATTGCCCTCGAGCGCCTGGTGGGCGTGCAATTGTTCGATCGCAAGCCGCACGCGTTGTCGCTCACCAAGGCAGGCCAACATCTGCTGCCGGCCGTCGTGAAGTCGTTCGATCGGCTGGAATATGCCCTCGATGACATTCGCAACGACGGCGCGCCGGTGCAACGAACCCTGCGTGTGCAGATGCCGCCCAGTTTCGCGGTGCAACTCGCGGTTCCCATCCTGCGTGACTTTCGCGGTGCGAGCACGGAAGTTGACATCGACCTCATCAGCCCCTACGGAGTGGGGCCGCCGCTCGGCGATGTCGATGTGGCGGTCGTCTATTCGAAGCCGACGGTCACCGACCTGGTGGCTGACCTGTTGTGGCAGGCCCGGCCGACTCTGCTGTGCCATCCCAACATTGCGGCGAAGCATGCGGGTAAGGAGCTCGCGGCTTTCATTGAGGCGAATGAAATTGTGCACGTGCGGATCGCCGATTTGCCGCGACATCACCTGTGGTCACAGTTTGTTCGCCAGAATGGCGTCCCCAATGTCAAATACGAGCGCGGCGTCGTGTTCGATACCGCCGTTCTCGCCGTCCAATACGCCTTGAGCGGACAGGGTATTGCTTTGTGCGATCCTCTGTTATTCGCCGAGGATATCCGCCAGGGTCGCCTCGTCAGACCTTTCGAAGCCTCGCTGGATGACGGCTACGGTTATTACCTCATCACACACCCTGAGGCGCTGGGAGACACGGCAGTTGCGCTGTTCCGCTCCTGGCTGATTGAACGCTTCGGAACCCCTGCGAAAGTCGCTGAATCCTCGGTCCACCTCGCTGTTTCAAACGAGTAACCCAATGAAGAGTGCTGCCAGAGTCGTGGTGATCGGCGGAGGCGTCGTGGGCGCCAGTGTGCTGTTTCACCTGACGAAGGCGGGTTGGAAAGACGTTCTGTTGATTGAGCGCGATGAGCTGACCTCGGGCTCCACCTGGCACGCCGCCGGCGGCATGCACACAGTGAACGGCGATCCCAACGTCGCGAAGCTCCAGCAGTACACCATCAATCTTTACAAGGAGCTCGAGCAGATCTCCGGGCAGTCCTGTGGTCTGCACATCACTGGTGGCGTCATGCTCGCCGGTACCAGGGAGCGGATGGACTGGCTGCGGATGGCCAAGGCCCGTGGCCGGTACCTGGGTATGGAGCTGGAACTGATCTCGGTCAGTGAGGCGAAGAAGTTGTTTCCTCTCATGGAGGAAAAGCATTTCGTCGGCGCGATGTACGATCCCATCGAGGGACACGTTGATCCGTATGGCGTTACGCATGCTTACGCGAAGTCCGCGCAGCTCGGTGGTGCGCAGATTGTCAGACACACCCGTGTTGTTGATCTCAAACCGCGGTTGGATGGTACCTGGGACGTCATTACCGATCATGGCAATGTTCATGCCGAGCACGTCGTGAATGCCGGTGGATTGTGGGCGCGCGAAGTGGGACGAATGGTCGGACTGGAGTTGCCCATCCTGGCCATGGAGCACCAGTACCTCATCACGGAAAAGATTCCAACGCTGACGCCCCCTCCTGGGAAGAAGGAGCAGTTGCACGTTATCGACTTCGAAGGTGAGATCTACATGCGCGAAGAGCGCGGTGGAATGCTGATCGGCACCTACGAGCGCGCAGGCGTGCCCTGGTCGCCGACCGAAACGCCCTGGGATTTCGGTCAGAACCTGTTGCCAAACGACCTGGAGCGCATTGCGCCCAGCCTGGATGTCGCGTTCCAACACTTCCCGATTCTCGGCGAGTCGGGCATCGCGAAGGTCGTCAACGGTCCCTTCACGTTTGCGCCTGACGGCAACCCGCTGGTGGGCCCGGTCAAAGGCCTGAAGAATTTCTGGGTGGCCTGCGGCGTCATGGCCGGGTTCAGCCAGGGCGGTGGGTGCCGATGTCTGGGCGATGGATGTCTCGCGCTATGGGGACTGGGCCACGCTGGCCTATACCAACGCCAAGGTTCGGGAGAACTACTCCCGCCGGTTCCGGATCCGGTTTCCGAATGAAGAGCTTCCGGCAGCGCGTCCGTTGCGCACGACTCCGATTTACGATCGCCTGCAGGCGCAGCACGCGGTGTTTGGTGACTACTGCGGGTTTGAGCACCCGTTGTGGTTCGCGCCGAGCGCTGCGGAGGCGACGGAAGAGGTTACGTGGCGCCGCTCCAACGCGCACGAGCACGTGGGGGCCGAGGTTACGGCGGTCCGCGATAGGGTCGGCATGTTGGAGATCTCGAACTACGGCAAATTCGAAGTCACCGGCCCGGCTGCTGCCGACTGGTTGTCGCATGTCATGGCCAACCGTGTACCGAATGTCGGGCGTGTTGCCTTGACGCCGATGTTGAACGAGCGCGGCAAGTTGATTGGTGACTTCACCATCTGCCGTCCCTCCGGGCAGCGCTTCTTCCTCATCGGAACGTACGCGGCCGAGAGTTTCTACCTGCGCTGGTTCGAGCGGCACGCGGCGCAGTCGGGTGTGTCCCTGCGGCCGGTCGCGACCGAGTACGTTGGCTTGTCGATTGCGGGCCCAAACTCGCGAGCCTTGTTGCAGGGCCTCGTGCGCGATGACCTCTCGACCGCCCAATTCCCGTTCATGTCGTTCCGCCGGATGGATGTGGGAATGATCCCGGCATTCGTCGGCCGCGTGTCGTTTACCGGCGATCTGGGCTTCGAGATCTGGGTGACCACGGACTACCAGCGCGCGTTGTTTGATCTGCTGACGGCGGCAGGTCGGCAGTACGGGTTGAAATCATTCGGCGGCCGGGCGCTGAATTCCATGCGCGTGGAGAAGAGCTTCGGCACCTGGGCTCGTGAGTATCGTCCCATCTACGGCCCCTATGAGGCCGGGCTGGGCCGGTTCATTGATCTGAAGAAAGGTGAGTTTATTGGCCGTGAGGCTGCGCTGGCCGAGAAGGAGAGCGGGGGTGCTTTGCGGTTGGTGTCGTTCGCGATTGATGCGTCCGATGCTGATTGCCTGGGCGACGAGCCTGTCTGGCACGACGGTAAGGTAGTGGGGTGGGTGACCTCGGGCGCCTATGGCCACACCGTCCAGCGATCACTGGCCCTCGGCTACGTCCCGGCGGCCCTGGCAACGGCCACCAGCGGGTTTGAGATCGAGCTCATGGGTGAGCGTCGGAAGGCTGACCGGCTGACGGCCCCTGCGTTTGACCCCAGTGGGGCACGCATGCGGGCCTAAAACGAGGGCCGGGTGTCCTTTTTAGGGGACGCGGCAGCAGTAACGTGCAAGTAATTCATTCCCGACAGGGATAGCGTTACTGGATGATTACTCTGCACATCAATGGCCAAGAGAAAAGCGTCGACGCTCCAGAGGACATGCCGCTCCTTTGGGTGCTACGCGACATCGTGGGTCTGACGGGCACCAAGTTCGGGTGTGGGATTGGGCAGTGCGGAGCATGCACTGTCCATATCGACGGGAAACCGACGCGGTCGTGCCTATTGCCCGTCAGTGCGGTCGCTGGGCGGCCCATCACCACAATCGAGGGCGTGGGGGCTACGCCGGAGGGCGCCCGGATACAGAAGGCCTGGCTGGACCTCGAAGTGATCCAGTGCGGTTATTGTCAGTCGGGGCAGATCATGTCCGCGACGGCCTTGTTGGCTTCGAAGCCCAAGCCGGATGATGGGGATATCAATGCGGCCATGTCCGGGAATATTTGCCGGTGTGGCACTTATGTGCGCATTCGGGACGCCATCAAACAGGCCGCGGGGGTGAAGTCGTGAGCGCGCTGGAGGACCCCGGGCGCCGAGCGGTGCTCAAGGCTGGCGCGGCGGTTGGCGGCGCGCTCCTTTTCGGCTTCAACCTGCCGCTGGGGCGCGGTGCAACCGCGAAGACCAACACACAGCCGTTTGAGCCCAACGCTTTCATCCGTATCGACCGGCAGGGCGTTGTTACGTTGGTCATGCCTCAAGTTGAAATGGGGCAGGGCATCTACACCGGACTTGCGATGGTCCTGGCTGAAGAGTTGGATGTAGGCGCCGACCAGGTGGTGCTGGAGCACGCACCACCGAATGACAAGCTGTACGCCAATCCAGTCTTTGGGCTGCAGGCCACGGGTGGCTCCACGTCCATGCGCGCTTTCTGGATGCCGATGCGCAAGGCCGGCGCAAGCGCACGCGCGGTGTTGGTCCAGGCCGCGGCGAAAATGTGGAATGCCGATGCGGCCGGATGCCGGACCGAGCACGGTGAAGTCATCCATGCCGGCAGCGGCAAGAAGATCGCCTACGGCGCGCTGATCGATCATGCGGTCGGTGTGACACCCCCGAAGGATCCGCCACTGAAGGCAATCAGCGCCTTCAAGCTGGTCGGGCAGTCCCTGAAACGATATGACACGCCTGACAAGGTGAACGGCAAGCTTCAATACGGCATCGACGTCATGCCGGCGGGAGTCCGGTTCGCCACGCTGGCACTGTGCCCTGAGTTTGGCGGCAAGGTCGATCGGGTCGACGACACAAAGGCGAAGTCCCTCCCGGGCGTCCGCCAGGTTGTGGTGCTGGATGATGTCGTCGCCGTTGTGGGCGATCACATGTGGGCGGCCAAGCAAGGCCTTGCCGCACTCAATATCGTCTGGAAGTCCGGCCCTCACGCCGCTGTCGACACCAACGAAGTGTGGAAACAACTTCGGACGGCGGGTGAAGGCGAGGGTGTCACGGCCAAGGCGGTCGGCGATGCCAACAAAGCCCTGTCACAA
>Ga0307510_10007049_pt1 | contig 13397 bp, 8 predicted proteins | sample 12_EM_MG_FD_207224 | JGI IMG/M metagenome (GOLD analysis project Ga0307510, IMG submission 207224) | Populus trichocarpa ectomycorrhiza microbial communities from riparian zone in the Pacific Northwest, United States - 12_EM | ecosystem: Host-associated > Plants > Roots > Unclassified | place... | reverse complement strand
AGCTAAACTACCTAATAAAAAATATTTTAATCCTGCAGATATTGCTAATTCTGAATGTCTATATAAAGAAGCTAATATATATACTCCAAAAGATTGTAATTCTAAACTTAAATATAATGTTATTAAGTTTGAAGAAGATACTAATAATAAAGAACCTAAAGTTGATATTAATACTATTATTGAATATTTTATTCTATAATTATTAATTGAGAATATTTTATGACTTTTTTCATTTAATTCTAGATTATTATCTATAAATTTATGATTTATTAAAGGTCAAGCTATTAATATTACAGAACCTGTTAATACTATAACTATATCAAATAATTGTGTAAATAAAGTAATTTGGAATAAACCATTATATATTCCTATACCTGATCCAATTGACTGAATATAAAAAGCATTAAAAATTAATGCTCCAGTATAAAGTAATAATAGTGAAGATATTCTTAAATATAAATTTGGTGAAATATTTCTATTTATTGATGGTAGGGCTATTGCCACTATAAGAATCATGATACTAATAAACATCATTACTTTTATTTTTTTTATATTTATTATTCAATATTAATTAATATTTAATAAATTTTATATAATTAACTTTATTACATCCTATTGGATTTGAACCAATAATTAAATGCTTCGAACGCAAATGCTTTTCCAAATTAGCTAAAGATGTTACAGAATTATAAATTTGTATCAAACTTTAGATTATAATTAATATAAATATATTTTATTTAAAAAAATATATAAAAATAATTTTAAATATAGGATATAATATTTAGCTAACATATAAATGAATTTCTAATATATTTTATTTCATTAAATTTTATTTAAAATAAAATATTAATTAATTTATTTAGATTTTAATTTGGTTGCAGAAATATTTAAAATATTATACGAGTAAAGAGACTTGAACTCTTACGATTACAAAATCATAAATTCCTAAGATTTACCCGGCTACCAATTTTCGGCACACTCGCAAATTAATAAATTTTTAGATCAAATATTATTTAATAAATAATATAATACAAAAATATTTATTTAAAATTATTAAAATTAAACATTATATTTAAAATTTTAACATATGTTTTATAAATAAGAGATAGAGTAATCGAAACTCTGTCTGCATAGTGTAAATATGCTGTTAAACCACTCAACTAATCTCTTACTATTAGAAATAAAAAAGGGGGTAAAATGAATTTATTTTCCAGCAGCACTTTCCAGTACGGCTACCTTGCTATGACTTTTGAGATGTTACTCAATTGAATTAATAAAAATTAATTAGTTTAACATAGCCGCTATAATATTAAAAATAATAAAATAACTATTTAAATTTATAATATATATAAATCTAAATTTAACTATGAAAAATTTATAATTATATTTCCATTTCCATCAATATAAGCTTCTTCCCAGCGACAGACAGTTAGTTCATCACGGATGCTAGTTTCACCGTTGCGCTTATTATCAACGATTACTCGAAATTCCTTCTTCATGTTTCCGAATTGCAGAAAACAATCCGTCTAATTTTATATTTTAACTTTTTTTAATGATTAGCTCTTCCTACTTTCCAAATTTAACTTTTTTAATAAAAATTAAATTTAACTGAATTATTAATCTTTCAATTATTTAAATTTTAATAAATAAAAATTTTAACTTTATTAATAAAATAAATATTTAATTCATTTTAGGAAAAAGTTTAGCATCACTTTGTAAAAGTTTTTGTGGCACGTCTATAGCCCAGTTCATAAGGGCCATAACGACTTGTCTTAGCCCCAAATGAAACTCTATAAGAATCATTAATTGTTAAGTATGTAAGGTTTTACGCGGATTATCGTATTAAATAACATGCTTCACTTCGTTTGCTCCGAAACCGACTAATTTTTTTGTTTTCAACTTTGCAGTTGTACTCACAAGGCGGAATGGTTATCGTGTTAACAATGTCATTAATAAATTTATTACTAATAACTACCATTCATCGTTGACAGAGAGGGGTATTTTGGGTATCTAATCCTATTTCCTATCCTCACCTTCGTTTCTGAGCGTCAATCATTAATGGAAAAAAGCTTTCGCTTTTAATATTCTACTTAGTATTTAAGGATATCAGACCTACTCTAAGCATTATTTGATATATCCTCTATTTGATTCTAGCTTTTATTCTTAACTTATTTAAATATTTTATAAATTAATTAAAAGCCGCCTACAAACCCTTTACGCCTGATTAAGACGATTAACGTTTGTGTCTCTGGCCTTACCGAGTCTTCTGGCACCAGTTTTGGACGACACTAATAATAAGGTAATATCATTATTTTCCCTTATGTTATCAATTTTTATAATTGATTTCAGTTAGCTAGTTCACTCTTTCGAGCATTGACTAATATTCTCGACTGCTGGTAGTATTAAACTACTTGGAAGATTTCATTCCCAATGTGGCCATATGTTCTCTCAAACTTAGCTATTGATCGTCGGCTTTGTAAGCATTTACCTTACCAACTACCTAATCAAAATAAATAGTTTTATATAACAGAAAATTTCCTTTAATATAAATTAAATGTTATTATTTAATTTATTTTAATTATTAAATTTTTAATAATTAAATTTATTTCCTATTTATGGAAATTATAAAGTAACTTATTTATTATCCTCACCTTTACACCTTATTTTTTTTTAATATTATATAATTATATATAATATTGTCGAAAATAATGATTTGCATGTCTTAAACTACTGAACAACGTTCAATCGGAACCAAAATTAAATTCTTATGATATTTAAACAATAAATTGTTATTATACTTTATTGTTTTATTTTATATGCTTTAATTGCAATATTTTGTATCTCTTTTAAATTATTTTTTTAATTTAAAACTATCATATAAAAAATAAAATTTATATCTAAAATTTAAGTAATATTAATTGTAAATTAAATATATAAATTTTATTCAAAATTTTTAATTATTAAAGTCTAAATTTAAGTTTAAAATTTTTATAGAAATAAATAAAATTATATTGTGAATTGAATATTTTTAAATTAAAAAAATAATTTACTTAAAATTTCTCATGGGGATAAGAAAATAAAATTAATTTAATATATTATTTAATATATTTATAAATATATAAATATGTTTTATTTATTAAATAATTATTTATTATTAAATTATAAAGAATAAATTAATAAGGTGATATATTAAATGCTATTAAAATACTAGGAACTAAGATAATGAAAGCTACACAAACAGGTAATAAATTTAATCAACATAAATCAATTAAAGCATCATATCTCATTCTTGGTAAAGTAGCTCTAAATCATACAAACATAAAACAAAATATACATGTTTTTAATCCAAGTATAATAGATTGTAAATTAATTAAAGAATTATTAATAAATAATTCAGGCATATGATATCCTCCTAAAAATAATATAGAAGTAATACAACTAAATAAAACTATTGAAGCATATTCAGCTAAAAAGAAGAAAACAAAAGGTACACTAGAATGTTCAGTAAAGAATCCAGCTACTAATTCAGATTCCAAAATCTAAAACTAAAACTAAAAGCAAAAGAAGATATAGCTAAAATATAAATATAAATATAAATATAAATATAAATATTAATATTAATATAAATATAAATATAATATGTATATTTATTATATCTAATTTAATACGTTAGTTCAATTATTAATTATTTATTTAAAGTTAAATTTTAATTTCTTTAATATAGAATTTACCTTTAAAAAGTCTACCTGATTTAATGTATCTAGAAATAGTCGTTTTATGTACATTAAATTTATTTGCTAATTGTACTCTATTGGAGAAATTTTCAATTAAATTATAATTTTCATCATACAAACCTAAAGATCTAAGACTTTTTTTATTGACATTAAATTTTTTGTATTCTCACTATGAGTTTTCCTGAACATAGGATTCAATTTACTAGGTTTACTTTTTAAACTTAAACTTCTTTTATCATGAGTTTATCCAAAGATAGGAAGATTGATTTTATTTACAAATCTTGATTTCATTTTTTCTATTGCTTGTTTTTTGTGTTTATACCTTAACATAGAATTAGCCTCTTTTTTAAAATTAAATAAAGAAGAAAAAGGAAAAGCAGATATTATTGTAGTTTCGATATCTGTTAATAATACAGCAGGATCTTTATGAAAATAATATATTACTATATTAAAACTATTTAAACCATATTTTTTAATAGATCTTTGTAATTTTAAGTTAGAATATCTTCCTTTAATATGAACCATTAATCTAGAATATAAAATTAAACTAGAGCCAATATACTGTTTATAAGATTTAATATGTATTAAACCGTAAACTCCACCTAAATTATTTAAATCTTTCTTTAGTAAATTAGTATTATAAAGATCTTTATAAGTTTTTAAGGGTTTAATAGGTATAACATTTAAACATTGAATAAAAATAATAGGAAACAAGTTATCGTATTGAAATTTTTCACAATAACTTTGGTAAATTAAAAACAATAAGATAAATAATAATAATTTCAACAGTATATTTATCCATTATCTTTCAATAACGGTTGGACTATATCATATTTCATTTAATTATTAGAAATTATCGCGTATAGTCTCTGAGGATCCTACTAAAAATATAAATTTATTAATATATTTTGTTGGTTTCCTGCTGATTGTCCATTGTATTATCTTTAAAATTTTAACTTTCTATTATAAATTAGATGAGTATTTAAAGCTTTAGGATGTTCCAGCATATAGCGATATTTATAGAGGCCAAATCGTTTAGTAATTAGGTTTAGCCTCTTGTAAATCAAAAGGTGTTCTAGATGTTTCAGCTAAAATAGATATAAAATAAAATATAAATATTGGAAATAATGGTATTATATATCAAATAGCTTGTTGATTTTCAATTATAGTTGTGAAATTAAATGAACCTGTTAATATAATTATAATTAATATAGCAGAACTTAATATTAATTCATAACTAATCATTGCAGCTGTACTTCTTAATGATCCTAAAAAAGCATAAGTAGAATTAGCTGATCAACCAGCAAATAATATTCCATATACTCCTAAAGAAGATAAAGCTACAGTATATAATATTCCTAATGAAAAATCAGATAATGTTAATCCTTGTCCAAAAGGTATTATACCTCATCCTAATAAACTAAATATTAAAGAAAATACAGGTGCTAAATAAAATAAAATTTTATTAGATTGAGAAGGTATAACAGTTTCTTTAAATATTAATTTAAGAGCATCACTAAAAGGTTGTAATAAACCATAATAACCTGTTGTATTAGGACCAACTCTTCTTTGATGAGCTGCTAATTGTTTTCTTTCTATTATTGTCATAAAAGCTACTGATAATAATATAGGTAATATTACTAATAATACATCTAATAAATTAATTAATACATTTAATAAAATTAAAATTAAATTATTTGTATTCATAAATAAGTATAATGATCATCTTTATTTATATTTATGATAGACTATTTCTTTATTATTTAAATTAATTTAATTTTTTTATTTTTTTTTTTAATTAAATTAATTAAAGTATATAAATTTAAAATATAGTCTTAATTTACAATTTCATAAATATAAATATTGATTTAAATAGTTAATTAAAATTAACAACATAACTTATAAAAAATATCTATCTTTATTATTTATAAAATAAATTAAATATTTTTTTAAGTAGATTTATTATAAAAAATTTTTATTAAATATATTTAATTTAAGAAAATAATAATTAAATATAAGTAAAAGACACTGTAACAATAAATTTGTTTATATAATCAACCTAATTTAATAGGGATTTGTTTTAATATTAATTTTAAATTATAAAAAAACAAATAAAACCAAATTTAAATTTAATTAAATTCTATTCTCTTTTGGATTCGAACCAAAATTAACACTTTAGAAGAATGCAGTTCTACCATTGAACTAAGAGAATTTATTTTAATTATATTCTATTTTATAATTATTTCGATTATAATTTACAAATAATCAAAATATTTAATTAATAGATTTCTTTTAATTTAAGAATAAATAATTTATTTATTAATTAATTTAGAGTTAAGAGGGAATTGAACCCTAATTTTATAGATTTTGCAGATCTACTACAGAAACCATCTGTAAACTCAACTCTATTCATATAAATCTGTTTCTTGTGATTCAGAATTACTAATTATATTTATTTAAATTAATTTTACTAATTTTATTTATATTTCAGATTTATAATATTAATTGTAAAAAACAAAAGAAAAAAAAAGATTTATATTCTCATTATAATATATATTTAAACTTTTAATTATATTAGAAAAGGGGTAAAATAAATTTTAATAATATTTAAATATATTAAATAATTTATTTTTTATTTAATGATATGAATATAGGTGCAATCATAGATAATAATAAAATAATACTACATATTATTAATAATATAGCAGCATAAGTATAAATTAATTGTCCTATAGCTTCAATTTGACTAAATGAAATAAATGTAGTATCTGCAATATTAGATTGATAAGTAGTATGAATATTATTAATAAAATTTAATTCATTATTATTTCAAATAAATAAATTAAAATTAGTTATAGTATCAAAGATAAAATTTAAACTAGATACATTATTAAAACTAAATGGTAAAATATTAAACATTTCAAACATGAATAATGAAGCAACTACAAAAGCTAAAGGTAAATTTTTAGTATATTGTTTTCCAGTATCTATTATATCTGTTAATGATATATTAATCATCATAATTACAAATAAAAATAATACTGTTATAGCACCTACATATACAATTATATATGATAAACCTAAAAAACCTATACCAGATAATATTAAATAACCTGCTGCATTTACAAATACAGAAATTAAATATACTACTGATATTACTGGATTTTGAGAAGTAATAACTAATACACTAGATATTATTGTTGTAAAACTTAATATATTTATTAATATATATTTCATTTAAAAAAATATTAAAATAAGCCTATTTTATTAATATTCGATCTAAATTTTGAACGAAAAAGGCTATAAACATTTAATTTTAAATAAATTAAATTATTTTATATATTTATTATTAATTAAATGTAGGTTTAACCTAAAAATATAATACTCTAATTAAAGAATATTTTTGAAATATTATTATAATATTTTATAATAAATTTAAATTTATATAAATAAATTTATAAAATGTAATAATTTTATTTGTTTAGTTTATTATTTAAAATTTATAAACTAAATTTTATAAATAAATTATATTTTGAAAAATCGTAATTTTAATATAGTTAATTTACGAAAACTGAATAGTAAATATTCTCTTTTATTATTTGTAACTTTTAAATTATATATTTGATCTAGTACTTCTATGTGACCTTTACTTAATAATTTTCTTAATTTAGTTTGGAATTTCTATAAGATTGAATCTTTATAAAGTAATTGTTCAAAATCTTTCATAGTTAATTCTATGTTATGACTTAAACCTTTAGATTCTCAAGATATTTATAAAACATTAGAAAATAAACCTAGTATTAGTAATTTATTAGATAATACTCAAGCTCTATTTGATAATATAAATGAAAATATACCAATTGATACAACTAATATAGTTGATAATAATAATATTGATATAAATATAATAGAAAATCTTTCTTCTCCTATTATTTCATGAGATCAAATAGAAGTTAATTTATTAGATAATAAATCTATAAATATTGATTTAAAAAATATTTGACAAATTACTAAAAGTATTCAAATAACTACAACTGATAATCATCATGTTATCTTTAATTATTCAGAATTAATTCAGGATAATTTAAATGAAAAATTAATTAAATTAGATTTATCTGATAAAATTCCGGCTATCTTAAATGATTTCCCTGATACTAAAATTAATTCTGTTATTATTGAAGATTTAAATGGTAATTTTAATACAATTACTATTGATTCTAAATAATAATAATAGCATTCATTAAAATTTAACTATCCCTTTTTATATTAATTTAATATTAATATAAATTAGAAAAGTATTTAGTATGCTTAAGTGACATTTAAATACAAAATTATATGGTCTTAACCCATCAAAATTTAAACCGGAGGTGCAACCTTAAACACAAATTAATTATAAAAATGAACTTTGAACAAAAAATTCAAGAAATGAACAATAAAATGTTTGATATACTTTCTACTAAAGAAATTAGTTTCTTAAATGATTTAGATACTAGAATTAAAATTATAAAAGATGGGAAATTTAAATATTATAAAATGTTATATCTAGAATTAGATGATATTAAAAATTTTTTAAATAATTTAGACCATGATAAAATTTATACTTTAATTCCATTTATATCTGTTAATAATAGATCAGATGAACCTTATACAGTTCTAAGTAGACAAATTCTAATTACTAGAAATAGTAAGCCTGTTTTAATTAATAATTATGCTAATAATAAAATTAATAAAGCATTCGAACTTTTTAATTCTGATATTAAAAATTCTTATTATACTATTTTTAAATATAAACAAGTTAAAATTAATTTTAAAGAATTTTCCTCTTTTTAATTAATAAAAGAATTATATTTTTAATAGTTATAATAAATTTTATCTTTTAACCCCTATTATAAAAAGATTGAATTATGGTTAATAATACTTTAATTCTATTGAAAATTTAATTCTTAATCTAGGATATAATGTTAATGGTTAACAATAGATTTTGCGAAGTCTATTCTGTAGTTCGATTCTGCTATGTTCTATGTTCTATGTTCTATGTTCTATATTTTATGCTAAAAGAGTAATAATAGTAGATATAAGGGTCAGTTATTAAAATTTATTTATTAACAATTTCTTTCATAGAGTTAATAATATATGGTGTACTATTGATTAATTTATTATTACTATTATAAATTAATTTTCTTTTATTATTAGTCACTTGTAAAGTATATAAATCATTTCTAATTTGAATATTACCTAAAGATAAATTTTTAATTCATTTAGTTTGGAATTTTTCTAAAAAAGATTGTTTAATTAATAAACTTTCAAAATCATCTCTAGTTAATTTAATTTCATGTTTTAAACCTTTAACTTTATAAATAATATTACTATCAATAGTTTCTAAATAATACATTTTAGGACCAAGGAAAATAGCTTTTTTACAAATATTTTCTAATTTCTAGGAGATTGAATACTTTCTTCTTTACATTAATTTAAATATTAATAAATTATATAAAAAAGATAATAAAAATATTATATTTATATAGATATTAAATATTAAAAGAAGAATAAAAATTTTATTTACATAAAATATATCAACATAATATTTCAGTATGCTTAAGTGACATTTAAATATTATGGCTGTTTTTGTGGAGGGAGATTTAAACAGTGATATTATAAATATAATAATCTCGCACTCATAATCGGCTTATACAAAATAATGAAAATAATGTTAAAAAATAAATTAAATTGAATCGATTTCAAAGTTGAAATCAAAAATACTAACTTCTCTCCAAAATTATTAAAAACAAAAATGGATATATTCTGAAAAGAAGTTATAGAAACAAAATTAACCGCTAATCAACATATCTGATTATTATTTAGATTACAGTGAACTGATAATAATTTTGTTACTATTGGTAAATTACAAAAATTAAATAAAGAAGATAAAGATTATATCTTAAATAAATTAATAGATGAAATAATAGATAAAGGAGGTTATTACTTAGAAACAAGTATTATTTCTTTAGTATTTACTTATGCTATTAGAAAAGGAAGAGCTTTAGAAAAAGTAATTAATACAAATATCCATTATCATAATTATCAACATCATAAATTACCTATTACAATGAATCCATTAGAATATGGGAAATTATTAGATAAAATTGGTAATACTTATTTTATTCAAGTTAATCCAAAAAATATAGCAATTATAAATCATTATGAAAATTCTAATGAAATTAAATTCTTTAAATCTGGTGAATTAACTTATGAATATATCGATAAATGAATTGATAATGAAACATTTAGTAGAATATTAGGTAAAAAAGAATGAATCTTTAGAAATAATGAACAAATATTATTTAATTTTGAAAAATCAGTAAAATTTATTCAACCTTTAATAAGAAGGGATACTTTACAAAATAAAATTATTACTATGGATATCGAAACATTTATTAAAGATGGAATACATATACCTTTTATTATTAGTTGATATGATGGTGAAAATAAATTCTCTTATTTTTTAACAGATTATAATTCATCAGAAGATATGATTATCACTTGTATCAAAAATATTATGATTAAAAAATATGATAATTATAAAATCTATATTCATAATTTAGCTAAATTTGATGGTATATTTTTATTAAAATTATTAAGTGAATTAGGAGAAATAAAACCTTTAATACATAATGATAAAATAATCTCAATTGGATTTAAATATAAAGATTATGATGTTATATTTAAAGATAGTCTTCAATTATTAATTAAATCATTAAAAACTTTAGGATTAGCTTTTGGAGTTGATATTCAAAAATCAATTTTTCCTTATGATTTTGTTAATGAAAATAATTTAAATTATATTGGACAAATACCTGATTTTAAATATTTTGATGGTATTTCTTCTTTAGATTATAATTGTTATGTAGAAAATTATAACATTTGAAATTTAAGAGATGAAGCTATTAAATATTGTGAAATTGATTGTGTATCATTATATCAAATTATAATTAAATTTAATGAATTAATATTTGAACATTTTAGTATTAATATTCATAAATATCCAACTTTATCTTCATTAGCTTTTGCTATATTTAGATCTTCTTTCATGGAAAATAATTTAATTCCTCAATTAAGTGGACAAATAGCAAAAGATATTAGACAATCCTATACAGGAGGAGCAGTTGATATGTATATTCCAATTAATGATGAAGAAACAGAAATTTTTGGATATGATGTAAATGCTCTTTATCCTTTCACTATGGATAAATTTGATATGCCTATTGGTAAACCTATTTTATTTGAAGGTGATATTAGAAAAGTTGATCCTAAAGCATTTGGATTTTTCTATTGTAATATTAAAACACCTAATATTTTAAATGAACCAATAATTCAAACTCATGTTAAAATTAATAATATGACTAGAACAATTGCTCCTATTGGAATTTGAGAAGATATGTTATTTTCAGAAGAAATGGATAATGCTAAAAAATATGGATATAAATTCAATATTTTATGAGGATATACTTTTGAAAAAAGTAATATCTTTAAAGATTATGTAGAATTTTTATATTCCTTAAGATCAAAATATTCTAGATCAAATCCATTAAACTATATAGCAAAAATTTTATTAAATAGTTTATATGGTAGATTTGGAATGGATGATAATTTTGTAAATATTGAAGTAATTCAAAAAGATTATTATTCTGATTTTGAAAATAAATATTTAGATCAAATTGATGAAAAAATAGATTTAGGTGATTATATGGTAGTATTTTATAAAACTGAATTAATTAATGAAGATAAAGAATCTACTCATAATGTTTCTATTGGAATTGCTGCAGCAATAACAGCTTATTCTAGAATCCATATGAGCCAATTTAAAAATAATCCTAAAATTAATTTATATTATACTGATACTGATAGTATTTATACTGATTCAGATATAGATCCTACATTTATAAGTGAAACTGTTCTAGGTAAATTAAAATTAGAAAATATTTGTAAAAAAGCTATTTTCTTAACTCCTAAAGTTTATTGTTTAGAAACTATTAATGGTGATATTATTCATAAAGTTAAAGGTTTAAGTCATGATATAAATTTAAATTTAAATGACTTTGAATCATTACTTTATAAAGATTCAATACTTCAAAATTTGAAAACTAAATGAACTAAAAATTTATCAGAAGGACATATTAAAGTATTAGACCAAATTTATACTTTAAAAGTTGCTGATAACAAAAGAGAATTAGTATTTGATAATAATAATAAATTAATTAATACTAAATCAATTAAAATTATAAAATAAGTTGATGAAATACCCCCTCTATATACTTTATTCTTTTATATAAAACAAGAATTATTATAATAAACTGATAAGGAATTCAATTTTGAATATGATTTATATAATATAAAAATTATAAAATTATTATGCTCTTTTATACTATTTATATCTTCTTTTATAATATTAATTTAAATTATAATTATATGATTAATAAAGAATGTATTTTTATTAAAGAGATTAAATTGAACAATTTTAAACATCAAGTCTATTTTATAAATTAGTAATGCTAAACTAAATAATTCACAGTTACTTACATTTGCATCCTATTAAGAAATGTTCTTTTTCTTATAAAATTAAATATTATTTCATTTCTTAAAATTAAATTATGGATTAATATATTAATAAGAAATATTATTAAAAATAATAGAAATAATAATTAAGATAGTATCTAGGAGTTAGTTTCTTGCTTTATATACATTCAGCGCTTATCTAATATGTTTGTGGCTACCCAACTATGCCTGTTTAATTAAATAATAATTAAACTCAACAATTGGTACACTAGAGAAACACAGCCTATTGATCCTTTCGTACTAGAAGGTCATCTCCTTTTTACTATTTATATCTTCAGAAGATAGGGACCATACTGACTCACGTCGTATTAAACCCAACTCGCGTACCCTTTTAATCGGCGAACAGCCGAACCCTTCCAAGCTTCTTCACCTGGAGGATAGGATGAGTCGACATCGAGGTGCCAAACAGCCGGAACAATGTGTACTCTTACCGGCTATCAGCCTGTTATCCCTAGCGTAACTTTTATCGATTGATCCCCGTCTATTCCATTTTATAGCGAAGGGTCACTATGCCCTACTTACGTATCTGTTCGACTTCTAAGTCTTTCAGTTAGGTATGCTTTCCGCCATTATACATTTCAAAATCTTTCACTGATTTATTGATCTCCATTCAATTTCTAGCTATACCTTGTAATAATAAACTAACTTATTTAGTTTATTTTTATTTAATTCTTTTTTGATATTAAAATATTAGAGAATTAATATATTTTTTGTCTGTATATTATAATAAATAATTATAATATTATAATTTAAATATAAATCTTTGGATGTACTTTGCTACTTTTTTAAAGACGACCGCCCCAGTCAAACTACCAATTAGTCATTTATTCCTTAAATTTCAATTTATAAGGTAAACAAAAATTTAATTTAAATTATAAGGTTTTCCAAATTTTGTCTTTCGACATTCCTAATTACTATTAATTAAATTTAAATTAATGTAATAACTAACTATAGTAAAGCTGCATAGGGTCTTCCCGTCCCTCTGAAGACAGCGAGCATCTGCACTCGCAATTCAATTTCACTGAGCAAGTTGTAGAGACAGTGAGACCA
>Ga0307510_10007048_pt1 | contig 13397 bp, 22 predicted proteins | sample 12_EM_MG_FD_207224 | JGI IMG/M metagenome (GOLD analysis project Ga0307510, IMG submission 207224) | Populus trichocarpa ectomycorrhiza microbial communities from riparian zone in the Pacific Northwest, United States - 12_EM | ecosystem: Host-associated > Plants > Roots > Unclassified | place... | reverse complement strand
GACTTGAGAGGCGGCAGGCGAGGAGAAGGGATGAGATGGACGAGGAACGGGGGACGACGAAGGCGGGGTGCGAGGAAGGCGAGGCGGGGACATCGATGGCATCGATGGTTGACAGTTGAGGCGGTGGCGTGGTAACGTCCTCACGTGCGTTGAGTCAGGTCACACACGAAACGGTACACGACGCGAAGGGCGGTTCACTCTCAGTATGGTGGGACCCGGGCCGGACAGCGCTCGTTTCCGAGCCCACCGCATATCCCAGCGTTACATCAGATAACTCAGCCAATCGAGTAAGGGAAGCGTCATCGTCCATGACGTGCTGAGCCTGGGACCCGACATTGCCCCGCCGCGCGCCAAAAAGAAGGGTGATAAAGCAGCCAGCACTGACGGATTTGGCGCCATGGCGATCAGCGCACGTCTTTGTAATCAATGCGCAATGTTTGCATGTGGTCGGTGCATCGTCCTTCCGGTTCTACTGTATAAAGCCCATATGCCCCTCATCATGTCTCATCCATGGATCTCTTCAATGCAAAGCAAAAGACGGCTGGCCGCCACACTCCTCTAATCTCTTGTCCTCCATAACCCCAGCACAAGAGTGTCTCATGCGCGATGTCCCCGCTCGCTTCTGCCCATGCCTTTGAACACAGCAGGTGGTGTCATGACGATCTGTCCCATGTCTGCGATGACCAAAACCACCACCGCCGTGAGCCCGATGTCGCCTAAGCTGCCCGAGGCGCCCACGGACTGTGACTCCCCAAGTCCACAACAACAACAACAACGGTGCGCGCGACGCGGAGTTGTACAAGTAACAGGCCCCGTAGTACCCCATGTGGTGAGCCACGGACATCGATCTAATGTCATTTGTCCTGATGTAGTTCGACTAGATCCCCTCACTCGTAAACCTTGTATCATATTTGCCTCCCCCGGTATCGTCACGAGGTGACGTGCCCTACGTTCCGTGCGTGATTTCCAACAAGTTGTGTACTCCTCGTCATCACGCATTGTAGTTCCGCTGATCTCAGCAATAACAGTCTCGGCCGACTTGGCCATCATGCAGAGGAAACATCACGCCCTTAGTTCTCCCGTTGTTCGTCGCATTTATGTTCAAGACGAGGAAGACCGTAGCTAGGCGGTAATCCTCGAGTTGGAGACTGCCACCCCGAAAGTATGTGTCGTGACTCGAACACGAAATCAAATTCTCATCAAAGGGCTTATTGGCAGCACGTAAGGCTGCTTCGCGCCTTACTTCGGTAAAACGTGCTGCGCGACTCGCCATCGACAAGGCAAACGAGGAGGCACGACTCTAATCGGAAAGGGTGAAAGGAATGCATGTTGCCCTCGACAGGGCAAAAGGAGAGATGTGCCCCGCGAACCAGCGCCTGGAAGAGCTCGGGGTGGAGTGTGAGGCTCTCAAGTCCCGGTGACTCGCAGGAAGACTCTTGTTGAGTGGGTCGACTGATCCCGTTTCTGTGCCACGGGGCTGAATTCTTCCCTGTAATAGGCACGAAATGCGCGAGTGACCTAGCCGACCTCGACGACCATCTTTTGGCCAGCATCGAGCACTCGGCTCAAGGAACCGAACTCCCCTTCAAGGGCCGCCCTATCGGGCCATTTCCAAAGCGCGCGAAACTCCAGCCTATGTCGAGCTTGATTGCTCTCTGGACGCACGAGCGTCTGACCTATTCTTTCCACATTTCCTCTTTGGCGGAAAGCCAAATGTGACCACCACGAGTGTCTGCAAGAGGGTGCCTCCCATAAGCCAGGCCACGTCGTTCGTGATCCTTGGATCACAACACACGTTCGCAGATCAATGATCTTCATGGGGCAATATATCCCATATGGTGCGCCCCATTCACTACAAGTATAGCCTTATTTATGCTCATGCGTTCTCGCGTCTTCCGCTGATTCAGACCTCTTTCTTAACCCCTCATTCCGGACATGTCCCTTGCGGCCTTTATTTTCCCCTCATTCCATCGCGGCTTTCTCAGAGACAGGGTCGATTCAAGCCATTTAGTGCCGATGGCGGAAGAGCTGACTGCGGAAGTCGCGACGCTCATAGCGTGCGCGTTGGTGTCCTCAGGTGCGGCGAGTTCAACGACCTTGCAACGACCTCGTCATGAACCGCTGAGATGCGGTGCGGTATCAGTGCTCGCCTTGCCACTGGCGAGAGCGCGGACCCCAATTACCGAGTCGAGTACCCTCCATCTTCTTCGACATGTGACACGTGATCGTTTTCCCTTCTCAGGGCCCTCGCATCCGTTAACCGTTCGTCGGGGACCATCGAAGTTTGCGATCAGCGGCAAAGGCGAATCGCACGAGCTGGCACGCTACAGTACCCTTGATAACTCTATTATGTGTGCATCCGAGTCATGCGATGACCCCAATATTAATCTTTGCGTTCCGCCCCATCGAATTTCCCGATCGTGCACACCCTATACAACCGATGGCGAAATGTTCCAAAACACCAACCCCCTCATGCCGTGTCCCTGCAGCGGACTGTTCTAGAGTACAGCTACCTCAAGGATCCCGTTCTCTATCAGTTCGCTGTCTCGATCCTCTTCTTCACCCGGGTCCACCGACCCCGCTCCGCGCACGAGCGTGCCATTTGGATACAGGCCATGTGATTTGGGGGTGAGGAAGAACTTATTCTCTGTCGTCATGTGTTCGGCGGCAGTGGTGACGAGGCTGTAGAAAAGAACGAGTCTAGAAAGGTGGGTTCTGGGCACGCGTCGGGCCTCAGAATGGGTGGGGTACTATGTCCACGTGGAACAGTCCGGGTAAAGCGTATCGATCCGCTTGCGCGCGCTGTTTGCTACACTCCCCTCATTTCGCAGACAGTCCGCGGACTGCAGCGAAATGCCTCCAAACAAAAACGGGGGCGCGCAAGGGTTGTATTCAGTGGATGTGGCCGCGCGTTGAACTTCTGTTGTGCCAGTGCACCAGTGTGCATGGTGCACTGGGTTCGCTCCTTTTTGGGGGCGTGACTCAAGACGTAACCCGGTGCTGTTAGGGTCCAACTTCTGCTGTACCCACCGGGGCTGTGGGTACAGTATGGGTTAATTGTGGGTTCGTACCCATCTGATATCCATACCTGTGGCACTGATGATCCGTATCCACGACAACGAGATTATTCAATCCCAGTCGGAAATCGCAGATCGTTCGGGTACTACTACTTTTAGTACGGCGGAGCGATCACAACCAAGATCACAACTGTACAGTAGAGGTAGTTACACTACCCAATAACTCAACGAGTGCGAATACATGTGCGGAACGCGGAACGACAGACCCGACCGTTTCGACACATTGCAAATTGCATCTCAAGACGCCACCACCTCCCTTCCCTTCCCTCCCTCCGAAACCATCACCTTCCCTAACGTCAACAACGCCACCGCCACTGTAACATGAAACCAATCCGTCCACTCCCCTTCTTCCGGATCCCACCTCATCGCACTCCATTCACGCTCCTACTTTCCACTCCCCCTCACATCCTCGCCGGCTCGCACGACGTCGCTTTAGGTTGTGGGCACATGTCTCTAGCAAACCCCATGTAGCAACGTCGGTACCACAGATTCCAAATTCTATCGCTGCATAGTGTTGATTGTTCTATTTTTATAATTGATGCATAGAGCACCGCCGCGGGGGCCGGTCAACTTTCTCCACGTTCAAGGTTCATTCTCAGCGGCCGGGCTGAGCAGCGTCAAGGATCAGTATAATTCGATACCTGTAACTGTCTGCGGGCCCATCCCTATCCTGTCTTCCTTCTCAAGATGGCTGTCTTGCTACTTTTTCTCCTCATTCTATTGCACGGATACTTTCAGGGTTTTCAACCAGCTCAGGCCGATTTGGGACTCATACCCAGTCGAGGTTCACAACTGGGCGTTCCCCTTGCAGTCCGTTCTCCATACCTCAATTACTGGCTCCCCCAGAATGGGAGTGCCAATATCAGTGATCAATTCCATGTCGCCCCAACGAAATCTGACATGTATCAGGTGTGTCTGTTTCTTTAATCTGAGTGGGCGCTGTTATCTCTTCGTTTGCTCCAGGATCGAAATTGGGAGGTCTTCGCACGCGTTGACGGAATTGTCTATAGCATCCTTGGATCGTCGTTAGTCTTGGTTGGGGGCGAATCTGAAAATCTGATCTCATGGTCAAAAAATATCGCTCTTGCAACCATCACAAATACGGTGTTAACACCTACCCAGACCATTTTCACCGCGGCAGCTGGACCAATGCAAGTAAATTTGACCTTCTTGAATCCAGTGGAGGTTCATTTTGATCATACAATTCTTTTGACGTCCACTTACGCAACCCTTTAAGCCAGGAGATTGGGTCAAGCAATCGATCCCATTCTCGTACCTTTCTCTCACTGCGGTATCACTTGACAATTCAGCACATAAATTCGAGGTGTACTCCCATATCAGTCCGAGTTCGTGTCATCATTCTTGGAACCCTATCCCCACTAACATCGCTGCAGGGTCAATAACCATCGATGGTAGCCGATACGTGATCCCGAGTGTCACATCAAATACGGACATCATTTACGTTTCTATCACATTCTGGGAGCCTGCGTTGTTTACAGAGCCTTTTATCAACGATGCAGGATGGGGTACGCTCTATTATGCCATGAAGACCGTGGGTAACAACAGTTTCCTCCATTGTGTTACTCATAGTCCACTGTCCAGGAGAGCAACATCACATACTCGGTTGACGATTGGTCTAGCACCTTTCAGGCATTCATCTCTAATGGGACCCTGAACAACCAAGGAGGCAAGACCACTACTCCTGTTTTCACCGATGGCATGGTCCTTGCCATTTCGCGTGACCTTGGCACTATTCAAGCCACGCAAGCCCCCATTGTCTGGGCAATTGGTTTCACCACAGACCCAGCAATCAGCTATGCAAATCAATCTGGCATACCTCAGCAACGCAAGTCGTACTATAAACTACGATATGCTGATGACGAACCATTGGTGACTCTCTGCACCTTCAGAGAAGCATCGTCCTAATATCTTCGTTTAGATCGTTGACTTTCTGAACGATTTCAACAATGCTTCCGAAAGGGCCCAGCAGCTAGATCAGAAGATACTCCAGGATGCCGCTTCTATCTCTGGTCCGCTTAGCGATTTAGTTACCCTGGCAGTCCCCCAAGTGTACGGTAGCTCCCAGCTCACGATTGGAACTGATGCAAACAATAACTTCAACGAGTCAGACGCGATTATGTTTATGAAGAATATTGGTGGGGACATCCCTAAGTGAGCTAATGCAAACGGGTTTCCTCCCAGTAGCTACGAGACACTGAATTTGACGTCAACCAGTCGGGTAAATGCTGTTGAAACGCTGTATGCCGCATTCCCCGCAATCATGTACGTTGATCCGACCCTTGGCAAACCTCTTCTCGATCCCCTATTTCGGCTGCAAGCATCACCTGACTATGGTGTCCAATTTGCTGCCGGGGACCTAGGTATGTCTTACAAAGATGATGAAACGGAGAGTTATACTACATTTCATAGGATCAAGCTATCCCAATGTCTCTGCCAGCAAGTCGATCCACCAGCACGGGGTTGAACGTTTGTGGATCACCCCTATTGTGATTCAGTCTCTGAATTACGTCTCATGTAGAAACCGGGAATATGCTGATTATGACTTATGCTCACGCCCGAGCGAGTGGAGATGGAAGCCTCATACTCAGATATGTACGTCCTAGATGTTGATTGTTTCTATGAAATGCCAACCAATCACTGCAGTATCCGTTGCTGACCTCCTGGGCTGATTATTTGTCAAACATGACATTGGAAAATAATAATCAGTAAGTCATTTTAAAAATGAACGATGTAGCATTCAAGTTAAGAGTTGCAAACTCGATAGGTCAGACACGGATGGAGGTGGGTTGACCTTCGGGAACCGAACCAATCTTGCTATTAAGGGGATCATCGCCATTGGAGCCATGTCAAAAATAAGCTCATTCGCCGGGAAGAGTGCCGACGCTGATCATTACTCCGTATGTATGAACGTGCCAGACACGGTACAGTGAGATTAACCCGCCCACAGAACATAACCGCAAGCCTCTACGCACAATGGAAGATCAACGGTTTAGGCAGCAACCAGCAACTCCTTTCAATATATGGTAACCTGCACTCATGGACGATAGGTTACAATCTATTTGCTGATAAATGGCTGGGCACTGAGGTGGTGGAAGCATCGGTATGTATGTATATTAGTTCGTTCTCCCCTCTCATCATTCTTCAGGTATACGATGGTCACAGTAGTTTTCTGCTGAACAACATCGCAAATGTCAACACATCACTTTCTTTTGTTTTACCGATTGAAAGTTATGGCCCGGAAATTGTTACCACAGTATCAAGTTAGTATTTCTGTATATTCGTCACATACCGGGCTTACGCCGTTCTAGGCTGGAACTTGTTTGTAGCTGCCATGACGCCAAATGATGACTTGCGTTCGAATCTTATCAGCAGCGTCCACAGCCGAGCATCACTATTTGTCAACCAGAGTTTCGGAATATTCCCTTACCGCTATTACAGCACCAATGGCTCGGAGATATCTGGATTTGCCAGGTGAGTCGCATCCGAATTTCAATCTGGCACGCTAACTAAAGTTGCCACCTTTGTCACTAGTCCTGCACAAGGTGCAATGTTTGCTCCTTTGGCTCTAAAGTCCGTTTCAAGCTCGTCATTTATGCCTGGCTAACCTCCTCGTAACACAGAATTCCTGTGAAAAACGTAGATCTTAATACTACGACGACAGACACGCCATCAAAACCATCGCATGTCAGCGTAACAACAAAAGCCATCATAGGTGGTGTTGCAACCCTATTACTTGTGGCTGGAGTCATCTCCTTTGTGCTGTGGAAGCGACGGATTTTGGGATACAATAATCGCGTATCTTCTGGGCCTTCAAGTGCTGCTATGCTCACACCATTCGTCCTGACACATCTCGGGGCTACCCACAGAGACTCGGCACATCCGAATGGGCGGGAGCGACCGCGATCTGGATCTCCCGAGGCAGCAACAGCGAATGCTGACGCCGACAATCCTTCTCCTTCATCACCGCGCTCTAGCCTATTTTCGCAGTCATCCCCATTTCTCCCAATTGGCTTGTCTGCTAAGGCGCTTGCACGAATGCGTGCAGAAACTTTACGCCCTCAACCCGCCCCCACTCACCCAGTATCGGATCAAACTCAGCCTCAAACCCACTCCTTGCCAGTGGCTGCCGTCGTGCGGAGAGCACCAACGTCATCATCCAGGTTCGGGGCACTGCAGTCTCAGTTTGATCGCCTAAGGCACGAGGTGCAGCAACTTCGTACAGAGAGGTTCAGTCCGGAAGCTCCGCCGAGCTATGCGGAAGACAATGTAGGGTGAACGGCATAGCAGAGTATTTTGGACGAGAAACATCGGAGGATGGGGCGTCATGCTGACCGTCCTCGCGGTCACTGTCCCCCTTTCATCTTGGATCTCCCCTTATCGTTTTGCCTTGGACACTTCGCTACTGTCGCTGGTGGTGTTCGGTACCGTGATCAGATTTTGTCATTTACTTCCAGATCATCGTCTTGATGGCGTATGATTGTCCCTTCTGTTTGTTTTATTTCCATGATATCCTTCTTTTTGTAAAGAGGGCTCGACGCCGTGTCTCGACTCGGGGGCCTGATCGATCCCCGAAAGATAAGTTGTTTTTACCTCCCTTTTCTTTCGCATTCGTCCTCGTGGCGTGTGCAACCCAAATCTTCTGCACCTGCTTTACGAACCCAGGATAAAGACGGCTAAGTGTTGTCCCATGATGGTAAGCCCAGCATCATGCCCAGTGCCAGTGCTACTATCACCGTTGCCATCGTGCCCTCTTCTTCCTCACTCATCAACTTGTGCATGACGCATATAGTTCTACATGCCTCACTTCCTATGCCACCAACCGGCGTCGTGGCACCTAGGGTCCCCATAGCTTGTTACCCTGGTCTCTGCACTTGTGTTTACTGATATGATTTGGCTTATGGCAGCAAGGTATCTGCCACGAGGTACCTAGCCGGGTCCACTGCAGCCTTCTCCAACGCCACTCAGGCCTCAGGCCTCAGCCCTCTACACGCCCGCTGACAGCGCTGACCCCCAACGTTATCCGATTCTGAGCTCTCGTGACCTTCTATTTTTATGCTCCTCCAGGGCCGGGGCCATTGATGCTCTACAACTAACTATAGCATCTAAAATGCGGTAGGTCCGAGTCGTGCTTGGATGCCCGCTCACAAATTTTAGGCGATAGAGCCCACTGTAAATGTCCCGGAGCTCTGCGGGGCATCGGCAATTGCTGTTGGCTCGTGTCATGACCGAGTCGCAAAGCTTCCAATTTTCTTTCCTGATATTGTACTGCCCAGTAAACCAGTCCTCGTGAGTTGTACTAGTTGGATTGTCCAACCACCTGCTATTCCTGGGCCGATCCGCACCTCTGAGTTTTCCAGTTCCGAGTTCTCTTTAGAGAACGAGGTTCACGCATTGTGGCTCTGCTGATCTCAACAACAACGGCCGACTTGTCGACCATACAGAAGAAATACCATACCTTTATTTTTCCCGTTCTTCGTCGCAATTATTTTGAAGACGGGGAAGACCGAGGCCGGGCGGTATTTGACGACCTCAAGTTGGAGACGGCCAACCCGAAAGGCGAAAGCCCTCGTCGTGACTCTCGGACACGAAAAGAGATTCTCATCAAAGGGCTCGTTGGCAGCACGCAAGGCAGCTTCACGCCCTACCTCTGCGAAACCTGCCGTGCGACTCGCCTTCGACTGTTCGACAAGTAAAACCAGGAGACCCGACTTTAATCGGAAAGTGTGAAAGGAGTGCATGCTGCCCTCAACAGGGCAAGCCGAGAGACGTGCATCGCGAACTAGCGCCTGGAAGAGCTCGGGGTTGAGTATGAAGTTCTCAAGTTCCGGTGAGTTATAAGTCTTTGGTAGGTAGGTTGGCTAATCTCATAAAAATATGCCAGGGGCCTGAATTCTTCCCCTGGAGTATGCACGAAAAATGCGACGGACCGAGCTGACCCTGACCCCGACGACCCTCCTCTGGCGACCATCGAGCCCTCGTCTCAGGAAACTGGTCTCCCCTTCAAGCTTCACAGGTCGCCCTGTCGGGCCATTTCCAAAGCGCGCGAGACGCCGGCCTATGCCGAGCTTGATTGTTCTCTGGACGCATGAGCGTCTCACCTATTCTCTACACACACTCCTTTTGGTGGAAAGCCAATTGTGACCACCACGGTTGTTCACGAGAGGGTTCCCCCATAAGCCAGGCCGCGTCGTTCGTGATACTTGGATCAAAACGCACGTTTGTCGATCAATGATCTTCACGAAGCAATATGCCCCATGTGGTGCGCCACATTCACTGTAAGTATAGCGCTATTTACGTTCATACGGTCTCTATCACGTCTTCCGCTGACCTGTACCTCTTTCTTAACCAGTCATTAAGGACATGTCACTTGCCGCCTTTATTCTCCCTCATTCCGTCGCGGCTTTCTCAGAGACAGGGACAATTCAAGCCATTTGGTGCCAATGATGGAAAAGCTGAATGAGGAAGTCGCGACGCTCGCAGCGTGCGCGTTGGTGACCTCAGGTGCGACAAGATCATGGTCCTTCTCATGAATCGCTGAGATGCGGTGCAGTATTAGTGCTCGCCGTACCTCTGATTAGAGCGCGGACCCTAGGCCTAATCACCGAGTCGAGTGCCGTCGTCTCCGACATGCGACACGTGATCGTTTTCCCATCTCAGGGCGCTCGCACCCGTTGAAAGTTCGTTGGGGATCATCGAAGTCTGTGATCGGCCGCAAAAGCGAATTGCACGAGCGGGCATGCCACAGTACCCTTGGTGAATCTATTATGTGTGCCTCCGAGTCAAGCGATGCCCCCCGATATTAATGTTTGCGTTCTCACCCCATCGGCTTTCCCGATCGTGCACAAGACTCGTGACTCTCAAACACGAAAAGAAATCCTCTTCAGAGGGCCCGTTGTCAGCACGTAAGGCTGATTCTCGCCTTATTTGACGACACGTACTGCACACATCGTGCCCGACAAAGCAAACCGGGAGGCACAAACCTCATGAAAGAAGCCCATGTTACCCTCGACACCCTGAGGACAAAAGAAGCTATGTTCATCGCAAAACAGCACCTGGAAGAGCTCGGGTCTGAGTATAAAGCTCTCATTTCCGGTGAGTTACAGAGACACTCTTGTTAGATAGGTTGACTAATCCCGTTTCATGTGCCAGGGGCCTGGATTCTTACCCTGTAATGTGGACGAAACGCACGAGTGACCTAGCCGACCTCGACGACCGTCTTTGGCCAGCATCGAGCCCTCTTTTCAGGGAACCGATCTCCCTTTCAAGGGTTGCCCTATCAGGACATTTCCAAAGCGCACGAAACGCCAGCCCGTGTTGAGCTTGATTGATCTCTGGGTGCGTGAGCGTCTCGCTTATTCTTCCCATGCATTCCTTTTGGTGGAAAGCCACTTGTGACCACCACGATCGTTTGCAAGAGACTGCCTCCCATAAGTCATGCCATGTCACTTATGATCCTTGCAAGGATCAAAACGCACGTTCGCAGACTCAATGATCTTCACGAAGCAACATGATCCAGATGATGCGACCCATTCACCACAGGTAGAGCCTTCTTCACGCTCAGCAGTCTCTATCCTGTCTCCTGCTGATTCAGGCCTCTTTCTTTGCCAGCCACAGTCCCATGGTTCGTCTTCGAGAGGGCGCGGTCCTCATTTGGTTGATGGAGGACGAGATTCGCGTAGACGTGTACCATGCGCAGTTGCTGGAGCCTGACGGGTATGGGTGGTATATGCGGGTCGCGAGGCATGGTTGGGGACTCCAAGTACGCGAATCATGACATATCCCCTTGTTGTATTCATAATGTTTGTAAAGACTATTTATTGAATTCATTTCCCAAGATACGGTCATACATGCGTGGTTCGGTACAAGGACACAGATCAAACAGGGATACTTGCTTGTAAAGGATTGGGAGGATTGATCAAGGGGATATGCAGGTTCAACGGACAGGGACGGCATACCAGATATGGTGCTGTCAGCAATGAAAGGATGAAAAACGAAATTGGATGGTCGATGGTACCAGGGTCCTTGGTTGTACGGAAAATGAGACGGAACTATGAGCGCAGCAGGGCACGACAGCATTGAACCTTGGTTACGAGAATGGAAGCGAGTGAGCGAGAGCACTGCTCAAGTCCAGCGAGCGTCCAGCGGATGGTGCGTTGCGCGACGCGACGCCGAGGCGAAGCACCGCGGCGCAGTCGGTGGGGTCCTGTTTTACGTAGCGTACCAGTTTGAGCGCGATGGCCCATGGCAAGAGAACAGCGACGAGGGCGAGACCGCGCTCGTTGAAGATCGTCCGCGGCACTGCATTTTGGTGCCGCGTCGAGGCGTAGAAGACCATATCGGATTTGCGTCCTTGTTCGCTGCGAGATGATAGGAGTAAAATTAGAGAGAAAGCGAGTCAGAGGTCTGGAAGTCATGACGCACACGAGTGCCCAGGGGAGCGCCACATCTGCGTGGTCGTTCATCCAATCGGCGCCGAGACCGAACATGCGAGTGGTCTCAGCGATACAGGTTCGGAGGCGTTGATCTGCATCGGGAAAGCCGAGGGCGCGATACTCGGATACGAAGGAACGGTAGGATGTAGTCGACGTCTTGGGTGCTCTCGCGGCGGAAGAACGAGGGGTGGAGGACCACGACGGCTCCGCCGTACACGACGAGGCGCACCTGGCGCCGGAAGGAGCAGTACAGCCTCTCGGAGAGATCGGAGAGCGCTTAGGTGAGCAACTCGCGCGTAAGAGGAACGTTCGTTCACATCATCTTTCGGAGCCGGAACGGTGGGAGGTGCTGTCGGCACTGTCGGCGGCACCGACACGGGCATATGCATGAAGGAGAACACGGGGTTAGGAATCACTGTCGTTGTCCATACATGTACGGATTGGGGAAGGTGGAGAGCGGCATTTTGGAGCGGGGGAAGAGGTCAGGGACGTTGAAGAAGAGATGTGCTGAGGAGAGTAAAGGGGGGCAAGAACAGAGGACGAGTGTGAAGTGAGTTAGTAACTTACGAAGACCGCACGCGGCACTGCTTGATCCGGAACCCGCCCAAAACCTAACCCAAATATAGGTGTATGCCTCAGTCAGTCGCGATTCTCGCACGCCCTGGCCTTCGCCTTGCTGTCTCGTGTAGTCATTTCCACTTCAGCGTCTTCTTATCGTTGGCCGAATACTACCTCTGTTCCCTCTAGGTCTTTCCCGTCCCCCTTCCGTCTGACCACACTGGGCAGTCAACTATCAGAACCTCATCGTCTCGCAATCTCCCCTTGTCTACTTCTGGCCTCAAACAACGTCCTTGTCCTTTCCTCACTAATTTCCAGTGCCTCAATTGAGCGAGGTCTGTGCAAGAGTCGACCGACTGCAGAAATACTCGAGCTCCTTCAGCTCCGAATTGGGTAATGCCGGCTCCGTGAGTTCTGGATTCTGGATTATCTTTTTCTTAGCGCAAACGAGGGCTTTATTGGCACAAGAAGGTCAAAGTTGCACCACTGTTTGTGGTCGGCTTCGTCGGACATGCATCGCATCAAGGCCTGTATTTTCACGATGTGGTATATTATGTTAGCACGCGTGTTCCCGACACACCTCAGGAGGACATACGGTGGCAACAGAGCACATTTTTCACATTATTCTTGTAGAATTGACTATCTAAGACAAAGGAAGCGCGATCGAAAAGAGACGCAAACAATAAAGATGGTGATCAATAAAGATGATATCGTACTATATATGTGTGAAGGCCCCATTCGTGTCACAATCGTGTGAGGGTTAGATAACTCGGCCAATCGAGCAAGGGAGGCGTCCTTGTCCATGATGCATGATGTGCTGAGCCCGGGACCCGCCCGACACTGCCCCACCACGCGCCAAAAGGAAGGGTGATGACGCTTGATGAGTGGCCAGCACTCTGATGGCGAATGTGGCGCCACGGTGACTCCCGAACGCCACCCGCGCGTGTTGTAAACGGCACGGTGCATGCTGGTTCTTCCAGTACGATGAAGCCTATCTGCCCATCATGTCTCATTCATGCACCTCTTCAACTGTAAAGCAACAGACGGACGGCCGTCACACTCCTTTAATCTCCTGCCCTCCACAACCCCAGCAAAAGAGTGTCTCATGTGTTTGTCCAAACTCCGCAATCCCGTAGTGAGGCTGGTCACCGCATGTGGTGAGCCACGGACATCGCTCTAATGTAATTTGTATTGATCCCTGATGCAGTTTGACTGGGCTACCTCACTCGTGAACCTTATATCAAGCAGCATATTCGCCTCTCCTCAGTGCCTACATGCCGTGCCCGATCTCCAACAAGTTGCGTACTCT
>Ga0307510_10007047_pt1 | contig 13398 bp, 7 predicted proteins | sample 12_EM_MG_FD_207224 | JGI IMG/M metagenome (GOLD analysis project Ga0307510, IMG submission 207224) | Populus trichocarpa ectomycorrhiza microbial communities from riparian zone in the Pacific Northwest, United States - 12_EM | ecosystem: Host-associated > Plants > Roots > Unclassified | place... | reverse complement strand
CAGTTCAGCTTCACTCAAAGTAATCCTATCGGTCTGTTTTTATTATTGCAGAGTGGTTGGGAAGAGTGCCTCAGATGCACTTGATAATTACAAGTGCATCATACTTGAGATTTTTCAAAGCATAGAGATGGTGTCTTCAGAGGCGGCCATTTGATCCGATCTTTACAACAATGTTCACATTTCCCAAAGAATAACATATATACTTCTTTGAATTAGTAAGGAATATTTAAAGCAGTCCATACATCAATTTCTGTTTTAATATTGTTTATATAACTATAATAACATATCTATTATGTAAATAGTCAGTTCATGAATCAGTTTTTTTTAATATATATATTTCCTACGACTTTTTGTTTCGCAGAATTTTTAAAGTGACATTAACTTAATATATATATTTCCTACGACTTTTTGTTTCAGAGAAAAAAAAAAGGTTGTTTATACTTTATACATATATGAATTGTGATTTTGTTACGAAACTGTAATTTTAAATTGTAATTGTTAAAGCATCGTTATTAGAAATAACGTTGCGTTAAAACCATGATTTTAAATCATAATTTTTTATTTAAATTATTATTATTATGAATAACAATTTTTCAACTACCACAATTCTCAATAGCTCTTTACAAGTTATATTATTTTTCTAAAACTTTTTAAAACTGTGTTATTTTCAAAAAAAATTCATCACATGCGTGGTGGTCTTTTTAGTTCCCGATATCTTGTCTCAATTTTTTCGGCAAAACATGCCAGCAAGTCAAGTATTTTTATGTTTATTTGTAAATAAATTAAAATAATATTTTTTATTTTTTATAATTTATTTTTAATATCAATATATCAAAACGATTCAAAATTATTAAAAAAATCAATAATTTAAAGCAAAAAAAATCATGTTTAAAATCCAATTTGCATGTCTAAATCCATAGAGGTTAATCACAGTTTATAAGTGAATTAAGGCCTGGAACGCAAGGAAGCATACAGCATCAGTTTCTTGACTTTGAGTTAAGTGTAATTAGATGACTGTATGCAGCCCACCGAACTCTTACAGCCATAGAAATTCGGCCGAAGCTTATAGCAGAAAGCAATTTGCAAATATCAACTGCGAAAGAAGACAGGAAAGAAAGAAAGAAAAGCTTTCAAGAGGCACCACAAAATAGGCATCGCCATACAACTTTCATCTGTCTCTCAACAAAGACTAAAGTTCTCTAAGCGTTAAAAGTCTCATTAATTAACATTAAAATCAACCCAAAATGTTAAAAAGTGAGAAACTGAGCCAGTGCTTGGAGCAGATGATAATGTCAATAAACGTAACACCGTTAATTGGCATTTGTACTGCTTTGGATGTTTAAAGGGCAGTCACCCTTACGCCATATGATGAGATCAAGGTATATCATCTTAGATGTACCAAAAAACTGACCTGGAGGTAGAACGAGCCCCGCCGAGAGAGGGTGATCAACCCTGCTCTGAATACTCTGCATATAAGACTGAAATTTGAAACTCTTTCCCTGAGATTTTTTTGAAAGATCATAGAAGTATTCATTTGTTGAAAGTTCGTAGAAGTGTTCTCCTGCAGATGTGGGCGGCCCTAAGCAACTAATTGTGACAATATTCCCAAAGGTTTCTTCATGATGATGAAGAATAAATATAGCACCATCGTCAGTTTCTTGGAGAACCACAGAATTTTGACCAACAGTTAAGGGAAGAGGGAATGCCCCACCATAGTAAAAGCGTATCACATCACCTACATGCCTGCAACGCAAATGCGGGTCTAACTTCTTAGAAGAGCTGATGAAGTTGCAACCTTGTATTGGGCAGGAGCATGGTGCATAGATGCAACTCTTATCATGATTGTACTTCTCGCTGTAAATAAATGTCCCTCCACACCCATACCGCATATTTTCGCATGGTATCCTTACTGATTCAAGAACCTTCTCGATAGCCCGACAGCGATTATTGCCGATAGGAAACGAGCAGGCAGGACATTTATGTGCAAGTTTACTGCAGCAGGAAGAGCAAGCTGTGTGCCCATTCTCACACTGAATTCCCCCATAAGCACCCAAAAAAAGAGAGAAAAAGAAGGAAACTGTGAGATTAGCTAGATGTGATAATGAATCAGGCAAATGAAAAGATTGAAAAACGAAATCCAAAGTACCGGAAAGAACCTAATTTGCCATTAACTTAGGAAACACGTGGTAAGAAAAGGAGTCGAAAGACAATAAGCAAAAAGGAACCCTCTGTTACCAGTAATGTGAAAAGGGACAAGCAAACCAAGTACAGGGAATGTTTACCAATTAAATGAGAATCAACTGTTGCTACTTGTTGACAAGGTTTACTAGATGAATAACAAATAACACGACTTGCTATAGCCAATAACGCAAACCATTCATTGATTTCATCTACTCAAATTACAGATTTAATTGTAAGCTAAGTCAAGAATTAAAAGCTTTTGGGACAGCAGAGTATCCCACAAGTTGGGATTTTGGACTCCAAACAACAAATACAAAGACACGACTCTAAGCAAACCTTACTAAACAAACCTCAATTTGCACAGTATTTATATATATCGAATCCATTCTTCCACCACATTCTACTTGTATTTTTACATTTCTTAGCCATCTCTCAACTAAACTACAAACATGTCACATTTTTAAGGCATATCACCATGTTAAACGTTTCCTTCCAAGAGAACATATCTCCAGCTTTATTTGAAGAATATTGTACCACAATCCTAGTTCAACCTTCTTAGTTCTACAACAGCACTAAACCAACGAGTCTTCTACCAGTGTTTCGAGTCTTGCTCGATATGGAACTACAAAAAAAAAAATCATGGCCGATATCATGTATTGATATACACGATGGAACTTGCAAGCTTGAGTTTCTACTGAATCCACCGCCCATCTCCCACATAACCAGCAACCAGAAAACATGACATTTTTCTCTAAACTACAATATCAACCAAGAATTCATACCTTGGAGCTACATCCTTCCACAATCCCCAACACTATATAGAAAACTGTCACGGCACCATGAAGAAATGGCAGCTATAGTAAGATAACAGAATAGCCTCTAAGCATGTGTTTGTAAATAACCTTGTTGAAAATATCAAGCACTTCACATTAACTGATCCTATCCAATCAAGCCCATAAAAAATAAAACAATAAACACCAGCACCGAAAAAAAACACAGAAAACAGAAACAAACCAAACAACAACAGCATCAAGAAAGTAAAGAAGAAAAAAAAATAACCTGAAAGACAGGGATAGTCAAGGGATATAAGCAGATTGCGCAATCAAGAATATCTAGGTCCATGAGGGTCATTGACATGGCACCATCGCCAAGAAAACTGCTTAATTTATCGAGTACGTCATCCTCTTGTTCAGCTTCCGCCCCACCATCACTAAGATACTCGTCCTCTTCTTCAGAAGATTCTTGATTTTCATTTTCTTGATGCTGTTGGGTTTCTTCATTTTCATTTGCTTGATGCTGATGGGTCCCTTCATTTTCTTCATTTGATTCATGCTGTTGGGTCTCTTCATTTTCATTTGATTGATGCTGATGGGTTGTCTCTCGATTTTCATTCTCTTGGTGCTGTTGGGTTGCTTCTTGATTTTCATTCTCTAGATGCTGTTGGGTCTCTTGGTTTGGAGTAGCAGCAGAAAAACCACCGGAAGTTGAAGAAACCCTTTGTCTCTTGCGAGATGGATTGCTGGGTCCATCTTCATTTTCTTCAGGGAACTTAACCATCTCTCTCTCGCTCGCTCGCTCTCGTCTACAGGCACTGGTGAAAAATTTTGATTCTTTTAGACTTCCTCAGCTTGGTGGCTTTCGTTTTAATTATTTGTTCTGGGTTGTAAATAGAAATGGCGGGGAGCCAATCGTGCCTTCCCGCCTCCCGAAAAATTTATTTATTTTTCTTTCTTAATTAGTTTTTTTCTGTCATTTTAATTACTTTTAATATTCATTAACGAATTTATGTTTGATAAAACCTTCTATATAATAATAATAATAATAATAATTAAGCGGGTCAGAATAATGCACTTCTGGACATGTTTTATTGAAGGAAGCTAATTTATGCATAATTATTAATTTTGATTTGGACTAAATGTCATGTCAAAACAGTGTTATTTTTAAGAAAAAATTAATTGGGTTCTAACTATGTCATTAGTGAATTATTGGGTTAACCGCATAGTTTTTAGATCCGGTCTGGTTTAAGATCAGGGTTCTGGGTTTTAACCAGGTCACCAGGACATCCGGGTCAATTTTTTTTAAAAAAAAATCAAAACGACATCGTTTTAGTAAAAGAAAAACAAAAATCAACGGGTTGCAGCTGGGTTTTTTACTGGGTTCGGGTCAGTCGGGTCACACCGAGTTTTTCTTTCCCCTGTTTTTTCTTCAACCAGACCTAGTTCCAGCCCCGGCTCGTCCTGTCGAGTCGGGTCAAGTTTCAAAACTATGGTTAACCAGATGAATTACAAGTTAAATTTTTTTTTACACCAATCTATATTATGTCTTGTTGGGTGGGTCTTAAAAAGACCCGTTCGAGCTAAGCTGAGTTACCAAGTTTAATAACAATTAATTTATGCTTGTTAGATCACGGGTAAATTATCAACATTTATTTACTCACAAAAAAATTAACATCTAATTAGTACAACTTACAATTTTCTTTTAGATTTAACAAAGTCTAAGGCTCGGGTTCCAGGTTCCAGGTATTGATAAATGACATGTGAAAACACAAATCTTCACAACATTTGTAGACCAATTTCAAGTTATAATTTAAACATTTCAACCAAATATTGCAAATTTGAATAGAAGACTTTGCAATTTTGTAGGCCATTTCAAGTTATAATTTATGCTAGATCAAAATAATTTAAAACTTAAAAAAGTTCTAGATATCATAAAAAAATTTGGCATTATAATTCAACATAAGTTAGCGAGTTAATTGTGTAAATATTATATCGATAAGATCCGATTAATTTGATAGATCCAAGACCAACTTGAAATACCAATAAAAAACATGGCTTCATTTAAAAAAAAAATCATGATGACATGTTTTTTTAATATTAAACATCAATATATTAAATTGACACAGGTTTCTTAACTTAACTCACAAAATTTGCCACTCGGATCATAGACTCCACAGGTTTTGTTAACAAGTTTGTTTTTAAAAATATTTCTTTTACAACAAAAATAAACGCTTACAAAATTAAACATCAACCAAATATTAGAACGTTTGTTTGAGACTGTGATGACCTATAGAAAGAAAATTAAAACAAATTATGAATACCAATTCAGAATCAACAAGATATTAAAGAATAAAATTGCTTAGAAAAAACAAAAAGAATTCAATTGAAAGAAAAAAATGGAAGATGGAATTTAAAAAGAAAAACTATTTGGCATTGTTATTAAACCTAACCCAATAAGAAAACTTTAAAACCTCTCATCCTGACTACTTTCTAGTCCAGGTTTAAAATTAATCAGTAAAAAAGTTGATTCTACATGATCCAGTTGACATAATTGATCCGAAAACAACCTGGAAGAATGGTAAAAACATAGTTTAGATTTTTAAAAGATAACATTTTTAAAATATATATATATTAAAACAAAAACATATTATATGGACATGGATTTCATGGCTTAAGTCGCAATACCAGCAACCTAAATCATGAAATCCACTAGGTAGACCTCATACTCCACTGATTTAAAAACTTTTTTTATTTATTTTTTATTTAATAACATGATAAAAAATACTTGTTAAAATCAAGTACCAATTAGTGATAACCTTATAAAAAACAAATTATAATGACTAATTCAAAATTAATATAATATTGATAAATAAAATTATAATTTAAAATAAATAAAATATTAAATGGTGAAATTTAAACCACCTTATTAATGTAAAACATGTAAATTGATTGACGCTTATAATTCAACAAACAACTCAGTTGTAAATCTATAACACCATCTTCATAGTTCCTTCTATAATAATAAATAAATCTAGCATATCATTTCCTTAATACTAGTACGGACGGTTTAAACACCATCTTTCATAGTTCATTCTATAATAATATATAAATCTAGCAAATATTAGATGTCATCATATAGTTATTTCTTTATTTTCCTGTTTTTCGATACTTCCAATTTACAACAATGGGATCCATTGTCATCAAGCTTTAATTTCCTCTTGATCTGGAATATGGGCAATGCACCCAAAAACTTTAAGATGATCTACGATTCATCTTTGTCAACTCTAAACCATAGTTATCAAACCCGGTTCAGGAGTTGAACCGGCCAAGAGGCCGGGTCCGAGTTATACGAGTTGATCTGGATTAACCCAGAAAAATTTAAAAACAAAAGAGTTTTACTTTTAACTCAATTGCAAGGAAAAGAGTTTTTATTTTTCTTCTTAATTTTTCTTTGATGTATTACAATAAAAACATGGTTTATTTTATAATCATTATGAACTAAATTTTATTTTTCTAGGGACTTAAGCAGTTTAGTTTGAATTACACAATTTAAATTTCAAGTTATTTTATTTCTAATTGTTTCATGTTGAGTGTTTATCCTTATTTTATTGCTTATAATTTTCTAGCCAATTATTGTTTGATTTAATGAATCATAATGAGACAAACAGGCTGTTTATGATTAGAAGCTTTCAAGACTATACAAAATTAATTGAGTGAAAGACAGAGATACTTTATCGTGATTAGTGTGATTTTAGATTAAGAAAAACTTAAATAATTTAATGAATCTTCAAATAAATAAATTTACATAGAGATATGTTGAATTATTAGATTGGAATATTTTTAATGTTGTTCGAGAGAAAACATTGAATAATTAAAGGATTTTTTAATCATCTACATGAAAATTTGGAATTTTATAATAAAAAATAATAAATTATGTGAGATTAACTAGGTGAAATCAAAAGCACTAGATTTTTTTATTATTTTTATCTCTATAACGTTAAGTTTTATTCTTTTCTCTTTTAATTTACTTTTGTCGAACACTTTGGTTTAAATTAGATGGTCAATTCCATAAAATTTTGATTTTATTTCTAGTAATTAATTTGGTAAATTTCAACTCTAAATAGCAGAAATAGTCCTTGTTGTTTCGACACTCATTTCTTCACAAAAGCTTTACTTCTTGTTATGATTTTATTCATTTGCAAAGATTTATCACATCAAGCCTGTTGCTTCCATGAGACTCATAAAACGTTTTAAGTTCACATGAGTTATACTCTCCACCATGATCTATTCAAAGAATTTTTATTGGTTCGGTAGCTTCATTCTCAAGAAGTGTTTTATACGTACCTCTTATAGGCTTAAGCTTAATTTTTCATCTTCAATTCTACATACTATGTTTATGTTTTTGATAGAAACTCCATACCCCTTGCCTAGAAGTTGACAAGGTTGACAAATGCTAAGTAAATTTGATTTTAATTATGGAACAAAATAAACATTAGAATGTATGTACAATGTTCTTCTTTGTTTGGATTGCTACTATTTTTTTTCTTGTAATATAAACTTTAATTTCTTCACCAAACTTCACAAAATCTTAATACAATTCATCTAAATTAGAGAAGACTGATATATCTCGACTCATATAATTGCTACATCTAAGGTCTAAATACTATAAATTCTAATGATTTTTTGCATTCACTTGACAAGCCATTAATAAAGATATTTCATCTTTTTTCTTTACGAAATTAGATTTTCTATGAACACTATTTTATTCAAAAACTTGAACTGTCAAGTAACAATTAATATAATTATAATTAATAAAGAATTAACTATTCCTTAAAACAAACAAGATAAATAATTATTCATGAAAATAAAATGAAATTATTTATTTCACCGAATTGATAGACAAGAATATCGGTGCAATAACTAACCCAAAGGCGCTACCGCTAGACTACAAAACGGGAAGGACAAAAAACACATCAGAAGTCCAACTACGTTATATTGATTCCCTTAGTATTATACCACCCAAATTCTCCGGCCCAAGATTCGATCGGAAATTACAAGCTTTTCGTCCCTCAAGTTGTCTTTCATTGCCATAGTTTAGCATGATAGTTTACAATTATATATATTTTAATAGTTAATTGACTAATTTGTCATGGAAGTTTTCATGTGAATGTCTAAAATTAATTTCCATTTTAAATATTTATCAATTATATTTTAATAATTAATTGCCAAACCATGATTATCAAATATATTTCAATAATTAGTTAGAGATTGCTTGTTTCTCTATTTATATCGGACTGAAGTGCAGCTTCAATCAGATAGAAGGGGGGAAGAGAGAGATGGCAAAGTGAGGAGAGTTTGCCAGAATCTTAGCCTATGAGTGGTGGTGGAGATGGCCCCAACAGCTATTTTCAAAACTCCGTCCATCGGAGATTTGCATTTGGTTCATCATAACAAAAACTTTATTTGGTTTTAGTAATTTTCTTAAAGCCCGTTTGCAGTCCAAGAAAAATATTTAAAACGTAAGGATTTTCTTATTTGGCAACACCTTTTAATTAGCTTCACCAGCATCCCCTCGTTTTCATGGAAGGATCATTCAATACAACACTCTTTAGGATTAGGGAAGGGATCGAGATGATATATTAAAGAGCTAGTCTCCTTATTTCATGTGAGCTTCAGCCAAAAAAAAAAATTTATTGGTCTTAGTTCGCTTACATAAACTTATCATATGAATCGCATGTGAAATGAACAGAATGAACTTACAAGTGGTAATTGAACCATGAATCTCTTTATTCTGATTTTCTGCACCGGACCGCGACCGACATACAAAATGCTCAGACATCACGTACTAGATATAAGCTTTTTATATAGCCTTCGAGACGTGCGGAGGTCTGAAACTTTATTGGTCTTGGATCGTGTCCAAGAACTGTAGCCTACAAAAAAAAAGCCAATGTTAGTTAAATATTTCCATATAAAATAATAATTTAAAAAAATGTATGTAATAAAACAGAATCTTATCATATGATTAATTAATAATATGAATTAAACAAATTATTAGTACCCAATCAATAATTGCTAATATATATATATATTAGTAATTTGCCTCTTACTTCTCACATAGCATAACTAGAATAATATAAGGCTTTTTTTTATGCCCCGCGCATTATATTGTAGTCATGCTATGGAAGATGTAAGAGGCGAATTGCGAAAATATATAAATCTACGGCTCACTTGAATCAGAAGCAGAGCCGCCACAGGAAGCAAACCTGCATCAAGTTGAGAAATAGAGAGATGGAAAATAGCGAGACCAAAACACTGCCAAAATCATGGGCCATGGTTGGTGGAGATGGACCTCGTAGCTATGCCCAAAATTCTTCTTATCAGGTATACATTCTTTCTCTTAATATCTTCTACAGACTAATTTGAATAGAACACTATGTCTGATACAATTAATTTACTTGTTGCCAAATGCAGAGGGGAGTGCTGGTTATCGTGGATGAATTGATGGATGAAGGCATCAAAGAGACGCTTGACTTTAAAAGCCCCTGTTCTGATTCTTCAAATATGTGCACATTTCGAATCGCAGATTTTGGATGTTCTGCTGGGCCGAATACATTCTTGGCAATGGAGAAAATCATGGAAGCTGTGGAGCAGAAATACCATGCCCAGTTCCAAAACTCCCCACCCTTAGAGTTCCAAGTTTTCTTCAACGACGTCACGGCCAATGATTTCAACACTCTCTTCAAAACCCTTCCATCCTATCAAAAATACTTTGCTGCTGGAGTGCCTGGTACTTTTTATGGTCGTCTATTCCCAAAGTCAACGCTCCATCTTGCATACGCTTCCTATTCCTTGCAATGGCTCTCTAAGGTTCCAGAGGAAGTTGTGGACACCAGATCTCCAGCGTGGAATAAGGGTAGCATACAGTGCAGTGGAACTGCAAAAGAAGTAGCGAAGGCGTATTCAGCTCAGTTCAAAACGGATATGGATAACTTTCTGAATGCTAGAGCTCAAGAAATTATTGGTGGAGGATTGATGGTGATCATAATTTGTGGTCTTCCTGACGGCATCCTTATGTCTCAAACTGTAGCTGGAATATGCATTGAGCTTTTGGGGTCTTGCCTCATCGACATGGCGAAATTGGTAAGCAATAACATATGGCTTGGTTTATTTTTTGTGTGTGGCTCTTTTTATTTTTTTAATGAACAGTAAAAAAACTAAAATTCTCTTCGAATCTAAGAATAAATGTTTTGTTTCTTTTGCTTTTGAGTGCAGAGTAAAATTACTTTAATATCCTCGAAGTATAAAAAAGCATTCGGTCAAGGTTTTCTTTGTCTTTTTATGTTGTTGTTGTTTTTTTTTAGTTATTTGCTATTTTGTTGATGGCAATTATGGTCTTTCGAATTATAAATGCACAATAAACTTACTTAAATGTCTTATAAAATAAATAAATAAAAAGCCCTTTGGTCACGAGTTTTTTTTGTCTTTTCATATCAGTTCTTTCACCATTTGTTGTTTTGTTAAGGACATTATTGTTTTTTTCATAAAAATTAAATAATAATAATAAAATTTAAAAGGCTCCTAGCGCGAGCACGCGTCAACATGTGGAAGGAGTTCATGCACTTCGAGCACAGCACGTGCTCCTCCTCCTAGTTGTCAAAACTGTCTATGTCGTGGAATCGTCACTGCGTCCTTTTCCTCTTGGTATGGCGTGTGTCAACGGAAGTTAGGTGGTTTATCTTTAGTGAACCTTTTTTTTCTCTCTCTCCCCTCCCCTTTAAATTGCAAGTTAGTCCTCTTTGTTTTTTATTTTTTAGCTTCGGTTCTCTTTCTTTTGATTTTTATTTTTTTTCTTAGCCTTTTTGTTAAAATTTTGTTCTTTTTCAATTTAGTCATTTGATCCCAATTTGTCGTGTTTCAATTTTGTCCTTATTCTTTTGATTCCTTATATAAAAGTTTTATTGTTTTCAATTTCACTCTTCAATCCAAGTTTATGGTATATTTGTTTTTCAATTTGGTTCTCATTCTTTTGATTTTTTTCTTATCATTTTTTTAATGTTATTATTCTTTTCAATTTAACCCTCAATTTAAAAATTTTTGTTGCCCTCAAATTTATATTTTATTTGAATTTTCACCATCATTCTTTTAATTGATATTTTTATTTTGAATTTTTTTTGTATAATTTATTTTTTTGTTTCGTCCTTAAGCGTTTCATTTCTTGGGGATTAGGCTTCGTGTTTTTTACATGTATAGTGCTTCTGGTACTGTGATGACTCTGGTCACGAGTTTAAAAAAATTTAAACCACCTTATTAATGTAAAACATGTAAATTGATTGACCCTTATAATTCAACAAACAACTCAGCTGTAAATCTATAACACCATCTTCATAGTTCCTTCTATAATAAAAAATAAATCTAGCAAATATTAGATGTCATCATATAGTTATTTCTTTATTTACCTGTTTTTCGATACTCCTAATTTACAACAATGGGATCCAATTCATCCTCCCAGCAATAGTAAGAGACGGAGAAACAAAACGGTACAGCATAAATTTGAGTTTTTTTTTTCAAATGTTAATTTCATTGAACTATATAATCTTTCTTGTAGGGAGTGATTAGTGAAGAAAAGGTGGATACCTTTAATTTGCCTCTTTACTTTTCTTCAGCTAAGGAGTTGGAAGAGATTATAAAGAACAATGAACATTTCTGTATTGAGAGATTGAACAGGCTGAATCACCCTATGATGAAAATGAAGGTCGAATTTCATATTTCGCTTTATAGAGCTGTTCTTCAGGGTCTATTGGAAGCACACTTTGGAAGGGATGATGTTGACAAAATATTCGAATATTTTGCCAAGAAGCTCGCAGAGAATTATGACTCGGTCTTCAATGCGGCAAACCATCAACACGTCGAGCATTTTGTCCTGCTGAAGCGTAACATTAATTGATGAAAGATATGCGTTATTGGATTTCAATGTTTTGTGTTCTTATTACCATACCAAATAATGTTTGTATCTTGCACTGCTACTATTTTCTTTTTTCTTCTATCTGTCTGTTCTTGTTCTTGTTCTTGCTGGTGGTAGGGGATACTGGATAGTGCCATACTTGAATCTTTTAAAGCAGAGAAATCGTGCATTGAGATTCGGCCATTGGATCCGATCCTTACAACGATCTACCCAGTTTCCAAGGAATAACATTAGCTCGTTTCCAAAGAATAATACCCTTCACAGGCTCCCAATAGGGGTCGAAATGCTTTATTATTATTATTTTCTTTCCCTGATACATCAAGAATATTCGTTAACAGGGATAAAATTCCCAGAAGGGAATAAAACAACTCTTTATTACGAATACTATGATGCTTCTGTACAGTCAAGCGCAAAGTTCTACAGCATCGTTGACAGTTTCTCAAGACAACAAAATAAAATAAACAAAACAGCGAGGATTCTGCACCAATACTGCCACACCGGGATGCAACATGGCAAAGATGGGAGCTGAAACCAAATTCAAATTCCGAGACAGTACCGAGCACCATTCCCCAATCATCGTCCACGGCACCCACCAAAAATATATTCAGAAAGGATTCGTTTAGCTTTTAAAATATTTTTGGCAATTATTGTCTTGTTTGGTTGAAAAGGTCAACATTATGAGATGATTATTTATGATACATCTATTACAAAAGCGCTGGTGAACAGTGAACACAGAGAGGAAAAGCTTTTCTGCAGCATCAGATCAAACAAATGATTTTTTTTAAAATATATATATTTCATAGGACTTTTTGTTTCTTAGAATTTTTAAAGTGACATTAACTTATAATAATTTAAAGTGATAGGTTGTTTATATATGCATTGTAAACACAATTTAGAATTATAATATTGCATTAAAACCATGATTTTGAATCATAATTTTTTATTTAAATTATTATTATGAATAATAATTTTTCAACTACAATTCTCAATAATTCTTTACAAGTTTCATTTAAAACTGTGTTATTTTCAAAAGAATTCATCAACTTGACGCCCTGATATTATCACCATCTTTTGTCTCTATTTTTTCTGCAAGATTGTAATTGTATTTTAAAATAATTTTTACTTGTAAATAAATTAAAATAATATATTTTTATTTTTTAAAATTTATTTTATATATCAACATATCAAAACAATTCAAAATCATAAAAAAATTAATAATTAAAAGCAAAAAAAAATCAAAAATACTTTTGAATGCAAAACCAAACACCCTTACTAGTGTTTGAGTGTGTTTGGTATTGCAGTAGCTGTTGTGGTTGTGGTTTGAAAAAAGTTGTTTTATAAAAAGTACTTTTAGTTAAGTTTGGTTTGAAAAAATAAGTGTTTGGTTAAAACTGTGGTTGAAATTGAGGTTGAACAAAAAGTAGTTTAAAGTGTTTGGTTAAGAATGCTTTTGAAATTGAGGTTATAAAATAATTTTAA
>Ga0307510_10007046_pt1 | contig 13398 bp, 9 predicted proteins | sample 12_EM_MG_FD_207224 | JGI IMG/M metagenome (GOLD analysis project Ga0307510, IMG submission 207224) | Populus trichocarpa ectomycorrhiza microbial communities from riparian zone in the Pacific Northwest, United States - 12_EM | ecosystem: Host-associated > Plants > Roots > Unclassified | place... | reverse complement strand
AGAATGTCTTGGATAATAACAGAATCGTCTATATGTAAAGGATATATATATGATGATAATTTTGGTTAGAGGGGTAATTACAAGTACTATGACTATATTGTTGAGTTTGGTGGAGATTTGGGTACAATTAAGCTGAAAATACCAGTTTTTAAGGGGAAGAATGATTTGAAAGCTTATTTAGAATGGAAGAAGAAGATGAAGTTGGTTTTTTAGTGTCATAATTATCCGGAGCTCAAAAAATTCAAGTTTGTTGTGATTTCTTTTACTGACTATGCCACAAGAGGAATTGTGAGAGGCAAGTTGATACTTGAGATGAGATGAAATCCATTATGAGAAGGAGATTTTTGCCTACAAAGAGTTGTATCAAAGGTTACAGATTTTAAACCAAGGTACACAGAGTATTGATGAGTGCTTCAAGGAGATGAAACTTGCTATGATGTGGGCTAATATTGAGGAGGATAGAAAAGCTATTATAACTAGATTCATGATTTGCCTTAATCGCTATATAGCTCATATTATGGAGTTGGGGGAGATGATGCATATGGTTGGAAGATGGAAAGACAGTTTAAATAGAAATGTACCATTTGGCAAAGCCAATAATTATACCCTTCAAAACCTTGGAAACCTAATTGGAAGGCTAACACCGAGGCTGGTCTATTATAGCTGAATAGGGAGGGTGATGATGAATACCTTAAAGAGAAGAAAGACATATCGATCATTGGTAAAGGAAACAATGATACTCCTACTTCTCGTAATCATGACATTAAATGCTTTTGTTGTTTGGGTTTTAGTCATTTTTCTTCACAATGTCCAAACAACAGAGTCATGTTTATGAAAGTCAATAATGAGTTTGAGACTTATGGGAAGGATGAAGAGGAGAAGATGTCATTATTGTAGGATGCTGATGATGTTTGTGTTGAGTATCCGGTTAAGGGAGAGACATTTATGGTGAGGAGAGCACTGAATATGCATGTCAATGTGGATAAGTTGGAAGATCAGAGGGAGAAAATATTCCATACGAGATGTCATGTTTAGAATAAGGCATGTAGTTTAATTATAGATAGTGGTAGTTGCACTAATATAACTAATACTGAATTGGTGGAAAAGTTGAACTTGCACACTACCAAACATCTCATACCATATAAATTAAAGTGGTTGGATGATAGTGGTGAAGTGAAGGTGCATAAGCAGGTTTTAGTTGCTTTTTCTACTGGTAAATATTTTATGTGATATCGTGTCAATATGAGCTAGTCATTTGTTGCTTGGTAGACCATGACAATATGATAGAAGAGCTATGCATGATGGGTTGACAAATAAGTATTCCTTTGAGATGGATGAAAGGCCTATAACTCTTGTACCTTCAATACCTAAGCAAATATATGATGAGTAACTAAAATTAAAGAAGGAGAAGATGGTTGAAAAAGAGAGTTTGTATATTAGGGAGATCTTATTAGCTAACAAAGTTCTTTCGAGCTTTGATGATGATGTTATTTTTCATTTTGGTACTGGTTTGTTTTCTTTAATGGATGATTTTCATGTTATAGATTCAAGGGCAAGTCCTTTCAAAGAGGTAGGAGAAGTTAGGTCAGAATTTTGCTTTAAAATGCCTACTGACTAGTTTTGCAAGATTGAATATATCTCTCAAATCGTACATCAGATCAAGATGAAATTTTACAGAAGATACTAGACATATAAAACTGTATTACGGTAAAGTTTCAGGTCAATTAGAGTTCAAGAACATATTGTTTAAATTGGTTGGAGTTGTTATTAGTGTTTTGATAGATTCGCCGACAAAGTATTCTTTCTTGGTATTTTTTGGCCCAATCAGTCCAGACCTATAATGGGTTATTGTTTAAATTGGTTGGAGTTGTTATTAGTGTTTTGATAGATTCGCTGACAAAGTATTCTTTCTTGGTATTTTTTGGCCCAATCAGTCCAGACCTATAATGGGTTAATTTTAAGCAGAAAAACAAATTAAATGAGGCTTATTCAGGCCCTAAACTTATGTATGGGCTTGGGCTACAATGTTTTCTAATATGGCTTGGATTCATTAAAGAATTGGAATCCATACTTTGCAAGAATTCCAAGTCTCACATGGACTTGATGTTGTGGCATCTAAAGGGATCTTTCTCTTAGATTTCTTTTCCTTATTATACAGGTACTCCTAGCACATTAAGGAGACTAAAAGGAGGCAACATAAGGAAGAAAATTCTAGCAATCAAAACAAAGTTTCCTTGTTGAATTCCTATACTAAAAGTTTTGGCCAAAACACCACTAAGGAAAGCTTAGAGATTTCAACTATACGGAGGAATCCTAGCTTGAAAAATCTATTTTTATTATCCTACTTTTTAATTTGGGTTTGCTTTTACATATTAGACATTGTTGAGGGGTTTATTTTATTATTGGACTAATGTTAGTTGATTCCTATTTTGGACCTATTGGTTTACAACCCAAAACGGGTTCATTAGGGTTATTTACATGAGACTATATAATATTTTTGGAGTAGCAAATTATGGCAACTTGGTGATAATAAACATGAGTTTCTTCCTTTTGATTGTTTATGGTAATACATCAATTCTTTGCAAGGACAGAATACTTTGGGTCTTTATGCAAGTTTATTCTAATACCCTTGGTTCTTAGGTGAGGGTTACCTCTAGATCAGAGTTTTATCAAACCTGATTTTCAGTTTTTCAGGTTGTATTTGAAATATTTTGGGGTATCTTGACCATGTAATCAAAAGATCCACATCACATCACCTCCTGAATGACTCCTTCCTCCAGTAGTTTGCACTTATCTCCCCCAAGATTTCTTTTTACCGTTTTCCTCTAAAATTTATTTTCTTGTGTCTAACTAGAGAGAGATGAATTAATATTTAATCGATGAGAGGCCATGTCAGGGCTAATGCCTGACATGTCTGATGGTTTGAATATAAAATTTGATTTTTTGACATTGAAGAGCTTCATCAATAATTACTACTACCTTAGTTCGAGAATGGAACCCACCTTTCTTATCATCTCCTTACTCTCTCACCAAGGCTTACTTTTTTCAATTCCTCAGAGGCCTCAGCTCCAACCTTTATTTGTTCATTCGAGGACTTTTGTCGGTCCAACACCAAAGTCTTCTTACCTTTTAGATAGGTTGAGGTACACACCTCCTTGAGAAAAGTTGGTTTCCCCTTACAATAGCCACCCCCTTAACTGTAGGGAATTTCATGATTAGGTAATTGATACTAATCATTGCATTAATTCCATGAAGGAGAGGTCTATCAAGGATGATGTTTTTCCAACAATCTTGTACATGAATGGAAATTGGCTAACTAATATAGAATTATAAATAAAAAAGTAAATTGGACATTGTTATATCAAGATAGGTAGCTTTTGATTTTAAACTTTTCCTAGTGATGTACTATTAGATTTTCTTAGCTAATTAGTGAACGTGATATCTTGAACTGTTCAACCTTTGATATAAACCAAGATAGTAGGACTCACATAACTCTCTTCCCAAATTTTTCTTTAGTTCTCACATATGTGCTTATTTTTTCTCTAAACAACACTTGGCTTTATGAGTATTTTAGAGAATTCAATCTTTTTTAAAATTTTCAAAGAAACAACTACATTTCTCACTCATATGGATGATCTCTCATTAAAAATATTTTGCAATACTTCACTTGGTGAATCAAGATATAAGAATTATTAAGAGCATAACCCATCCTTGTCAGACTAGAGATAGCTCCCCTTTTCATCATAAGAACAGGCAAAATTTTCTAACTTTCAAGTTTTACTGAAAGTGTCACATGACACGTGACTTAGTTTTCCCTTTGAATCTAGATTTTAGAATCACCAATCAACTAAGTAAAGTTACTATCACAGTAAGTTTGAGGATGTCCCTTCAATGTTGTTACTTCATCATGAAAAATTTCCAACATGTGAAGTTCTTCATATCATCATTTTGGTTGTCTGATTTCCATGAATTTGTTTCAAATAAAATTATCTCTAAGTACTTTGGTTGTATCTTCCTAGTAGCCAACATGAGGCATACACGCATCATTATCATCACATAATCGCCCCTAGCAAATCTGACATTTTTTATCTTTCTATTTCCCCCAACTAGTTTGACTTATCATCTTTCCATCAATCATCATGATGGTCAAATGCATCATCATCATTCTTGACAAGAACTTTGCAAATTCAGTCAATGATCATTTTGTTTAAAAATCATCCTTCTTGTTTAGGGATCATGCCATAAATTTTAATGATTGTGCTTATTTAAGTTCAATTGTTGAAGTAAAATAATTGAAATGTACTTTTAAGAGTATTTTGTTGAAAATTATACTCATTTTATTGAAAGCCCAAGACATGTTATTCAATGTCAAGATGTAATTTTTGGATATTTTATTGATAAATGACGAGATATATGCGGGTTGGGATTGTAAGAAATAATGGTTGTTTCATGATTTTAGCTCTTTTGTTTTATAAAAAAAAAATGAATGGATTTTCCAACAATAAAGGACCTCTTTTGGAAAGAAAAGTTTAGATTCAAAATAAAAGTTTTGGTTTTCAAAAAGAGTAATCTTATTTTGCATTATGTTGATGATTCTATGCCATAAATAATGATAACCAACAAATAAATATTTCAACTGTTTTTTTTTTAAATTATTCTCTTAGAGACTAAAACTTAGAAACATGAACGAAATGTTTTTTTATTATTATAAAGGGATTCGAAAATAATGTAACGTGGGTTATGGTTCATTGCTGGGAAGAAAAAGGGTATGCATAAAGTTCAAATGGTGTTTAAGGGTGTAAACACACAAGATCACTTATTATATATAGAGATCATTTAAGCTTGTTGTCTTAATTTTGATGACTCGGTGATTGATCTCAACAACATTAATTTTTCAAGTTTTTCTTGTGCTTTGTCATTGGACATTTTTCTTTAATTAGAGGCATTTTAGAGAGCTTTTTATTTTTTTTTTCCTTTTCTTTTCCTTACTCTTTTTTGTAACACTTTTGTCACTTCTAACGTTTTGTCTACTTGGAGAATTTCATTTGCTCTTAGTGTGAGGAGTAATCCAAGTCTTAATTATTATTCAAAAAAAATATTTTAGGCTCAAATGAGGCTATAAAGAATAATTTTTATTTATATGTAAAGGCATTATCAAAGATGGCCTTTCATCATCTCAAAATCAATTTTTTTATGTTGATAAATCATAGCTTTATTCAAAGCCATTTTTTACTAGGAAAACCATGAGATAGCCTTAGATAAAAAGCGGTGGGATCATGACCTAAATGTGCATTATTTATCATTATTTTTGTCACGAAATCACTTTTTTAAAAAAACAAAATTTCCCTTTTTAAGGTTCGTTGGAAGTGAAAAGAGTAATTTTAGGGTTTAAAAAAGAGATATTATCAAGGCTTTACCCTTTCAATGTTCATTAAGGGTAAGAAAGAAGACTTTGAGATTCATAAAAAAAAGATTGCCCCCTAACATTTTCTTGGTATATCTTGGAATTTTATCAAATGTTTAGAACTTACCATTATATTTATCTATTTTAGATAAAAATTAAAATGTCAAATGTTACTTTCATAAAAATATTTTTTCATTTCAAAACAACAATTGATCATTGAAAAATTCTTACTTCATTAAAAGATATGATGTAGCCTCAAAACACGTGAAAAACAATAAAGTCTACAGGATATGTGGGTGTGATAATTTAAAGAAGATGGTTTGGGTCATCGATGAAGGTGTGTTTTTGTGGTAGTTGGTGGTAAAGGTGGTTTGGGCTAGAATTCAATAGATAATTGTTTATGGGCATGATGATATGCTAGATTTTGATTGAGAAAATGGATAGGAGAGGGGCAGCGGTTAGAGCTTTTGTTGAACATGGTTACGATGTTGAAGAAATGTAAGCTAGTGTTTGTTTACATTGAAAAAGGTTTTATGTTTATGTTTATGTTTATTTTTCTATTTCTATTTCTCTTTTTTTTTTTTTTCAACACATTTTTCCTTCCTTTCACCCTTTCTTCTCTCAATTTTTTTTTTTTTTGCTTCTCTTCAATGGTGCCTAGGGTTTTTTTCACTCCCTCATCTCTCTTAAAATTCTTATTCTATTTGTAGTCAAAATTTTGTTGTTTTCTCCTAGTTACTTAGAGAGCAAGTAAACAAATTTCACTTTGGTCCTTTTTTTTCTTGATTTGTGTTTCACATCTTCTTTTTTAATTTAATTTGAATTTAATTTTTTTTTTGTGTTTGGAATATTCAAAATTTTATGAAATGGGCATGAGAATGACTAAAATGCATCAAAAACACTGATTTTTGAATTTTTTGCTTTTTTAGATTTTTGAAAAACATTTTGGAAATAGGGGTCGAATTTTGGGTAATGACACTCATTATGATTATGTTTAAGGTAGTTCTTAAAGTTTTCCTAAGATGGTGATAATTTTTGAAGAATAGTATTCACTTGGAGAAATTCACTCAAAATCATCCCTTTAACATGAATGTCATGAAAAAGGAGTTGAAACTCTTTAACTTGGCTTATAGCAATCATTGAATCAACAATCTTGAAATCTAGAAAGTTGTTAAATGTGAACTTTTTATATTAGCATCTTCAACTTTGTATTTTAGATCCAAAGCTTCCTATATTGCCTTTAAACTTTTGATGAAACCATACACATTGTACAATGAGTTGTCTAAATCATTCAAGATACAACTCTTGCATATTAAATCATCATGATTTTATACATCCATAGTTGTCGCAATAATGGGATCAAATTCTACATTAAACAGTTTAGGCATATTTTCAGTCAAGAAATTCACTAAGTTCAAGGTGGTTAGATAGAATATCTTTTATCGTCACCTTTTAAAGTTAAAATCATTAAACTTTCAAGTTTTTCATTAAACACTATGGAAAGCAATAGAGAAATACTTCCTACCGAAGTAATACTTGTCATGGAAGTAGTTGCATAAGCATAAATCTCTGGAGTATAAGTCATAATTATTTTTGCTAAAAGAAATGATAGCCAAATATATATTTTGATTAAAATTTGGCTTAGAACATGGAAATCAAAATAAAAAAATAAAAAAATTATTGTATAAAATTTATAAATTAAATAAAATAACAAAATTATAGTATGAAATGTATAAAATAAATAATCATAAAGTATATTAAACTAAATAAATAAGTTGATTTATCCTTGAGATTGTTAGGGAAATACTTTAGTAAAATCAATTAAATACATTTGAAGGATAACAAAAACATATGAAAAAAAATATCAACTAAAAGATGAGTACATACATAAAAAATACTTACAAAATTATAGAATTTCATATCAAAACCAATACAAAAAAGAAATTTATTGTCGATGATTATACCCTCTATTCTTAAAGCTAAATTGCTCGTCAATAAATGCAAATCATCTCAAGGCAACTTGCATCTCAGGATTTTAACAACAATACCTCATTAGGATACACATCCAATCAAGGCCTACAAACTAGAAAAATTGCTCATATTTTGTTATCTATAAATAACAACGAAACCTAAAGGAAGCAAATGAGGCAAAGAAAGAGTAAGAAATTTCTGTTTTTTCTCGTCTACTTCTCTGACTTTTTAAAAATTAAATAAATTAAATCCATCCACCCCTCTTTATAGAGAAGGCTAGGGATAAAAAAAATAATTAGAATTGATTCCTGATAATTCAATGAATTCACAGAATCAATAAAAATTCAATACAACTTAAAGATGGTGACCTATTCAAGAACGAGGTTCAGGAGAAGCCACATTAGGCGTCGTCTATATTTGTAACATGGGTGCCAAAGAGGGAGGTGTGCAGCTGATCAAAATGGAAAGAGATGAGAGGAAGAAAACTTATATGCGAGTGATGGAAGAGCATTCCCTGCAACTGGGGTCAATCCCATGATTACCATCCACGCCACAGCAGCATATCGCACCTTGAAAATTTGCAATTCTCACTGCAAGACATTGCGTAGTAGAGAAACACAACAGGCCCTGTATTTCTCCCTGTAGTTTTGTTTATTTGGGATGGCATGAATCCCCAAAACGAGCAGGCACTGGGTTTTATTATTTCACAAAGGAGATACTATATATTGCAGTATACATGTTTAAGCTAGTATACATTATTAATTATTAATACGTAGAATCTGCAAATAGAAAGGAATACTCCCCTGGAAAATGAGAGCAAAACGATGAATATGTTACCACAGCTTCAGCCTGCTTCATCCACTGATATCTTTCAATGCACGACATTCAGAAAACAGTTTCTAGGAAGAAAAAAAAGAAAAAAGAAAAGAGGCTCGAAGCCCTCCATTTCATGGCCTACCACAATCAAAGATAAGACCACCATTTTCTAGCTCAATGACATGGGTGGGTTAACAAAAACAAAAATCTTGAGGGGCAATAAACCTTTGTAGTGGCTATATTATTTTCAACTTTCAATATATTTGATTCACCGAAGTTGTAAGAACAGGGAGGAACACAAATTGGTCTTCGTATCTTGATTCCTCAGCTAGCTGATGCTTTTACTGCTTTCTTTGCAGCATCATCCAAATCTTCTGCTGTGATTAGTGCCATTCCACTCTCCTGTGTATATTAATGATCAAGATAAAATTACCATCGCAGTTCAAATTGAACATCCATGACTGAAGACAATTGAGCGTGTACATGATTGAATACCATAATCAAAATTCACATTTACCTTCAGAATTCTCTTTCCTTGGTCAACATTAGTGCCCTCAAGGCGTACAACCACTGGAACTTTTAGAGCAACCTTTTCAGAAAGGACCGAGAAAGTTAATGCCTTGCCAAATCAAATGAAATATTTAACAATATTATTCAAAAGTAGGAACTTCTAGTTTTCTTTTCTTTTCTTTTATTTTTGTGAAATGACCACGCTTACAATTTATCTGTCATAAAACTCCACATGGCAGTAAATGTGCTGATGTGGCACAAAGAAGCTAGAATGAACTCGGTAGTAATTGTTTTGATTAAAACCTGAACATAATTTGATGAGGAACTCACCTGTTTGGCAGCATTGACAATTCCGCTTGCTATCACATCGCATTTCATTATTCCTCCAAATATATTCACCAAAATTGCCTTTACTTTGTCATCAGAAGTCAATATCTTAAATGCCTCAACCACCTGACTCATAAAATTGCTTTCTTAGAGAAGCATGATGATTTGAACTTGCAGATAAATTTCCATCAGCAAAAATAAAAGGGATAAAACATGGACATATGATGACAACAGTAGGGACTCCCTCAGACAAATTGGCGAGGAGAGAGGCCAATGGATAATTAAAGAAGTAAAAGCAAAATACTTCAAAATAAAACATATTACCTGTCCTTCAGAAGCATTCCCACCCACATCTAGAAAATTTGCAGGGGTTCCCCCATGCAGTTTAACTATATCCATTGTAGCCATTGCTAATCCTGCACCATTCACCATGCAACCAATTTCTCCATCCAAACCAATATAATTTAGATCTGCCATGGCAGCAGCCACCTATAGAAAGATAAAAAAGGAACCAAAAGATACAGCAATTAATGGAGCATTTCATTTCCTTACTTAGTTACAAAAGCTAACACAGAAGCATTTGTGCGCCATGTTTCAAAACAAGTCAACTCCACTACAACATACTTAAGATGTAACATATGCCCCAAACCCTTTCATCATTCTCCACATAACCAGTGAAGTTGCCCATGTAAGGGAAAAAATAAACATAGCACACCTCTCTAGGATCCTCCTGTGTTGGATCTCTGAGAGCAAATATCTCCTTCTGACGAAATGCAGCATTATCATCAAAATTCAATTTAGCATCAGCAGCTACCAACTGCTTATCAGAAGTCTCTGCAATGGGATTGATCTGGGCAGAGAGGAAAGGGGTTCACAATGAGATACGCATATAGAAAAAGGAAATGCAAAACTAGCATTTTGGAGTCAATGAAAAAAACAAAAAAGAAATAAACACATCATTAGCAGGAATTCATGCTCACTTCCAACAATGTGCAGTCGCACTCGCAGAAGAGTTTATATAATTTCTTCACTTGCTCAATCGAGTTATTTCTATCAGCAACCTTTGGAGCCAAGCCATCTACAACTTTTGCAGCATCTTCATCAGTAATTCCTTTAAATACATCAATAGGGACCTGTCAGAATGCAGAAACAACAATGGATCAGTTATAAACAATTAAGCAAGTAATGAAGAAACTGCACAGATAGTCCTAGTTAAAACATTAGAAGAAGAAGAAGAAGAAGGATGACAAACCTTAATAATCAAGTCAGGAAATTTCTCAGCAAGGTCTTCAATGCTGGTTCCCCCCTTTTTACACGCAATGATAAGCTGGAAAACAAGATATGTGTGCAAGCTTCTTTAATTAAGAACAAGTTTTTGCAAGTGCTTATAAGAAAGGACAAACTTACTGTCAGTGAATAGAAAAAAGAATTAATAAACCAAAGACAAAGCACAAATAATCGTATCAGTGAGTGAAACGTACTGGACCAGCTGAAGTACGATCCAGCATGATAGCAAAGTACATCTCATTGACAAGAGATAACTTTTCACACAGGTAAACCTGCAAAAGAAAAGGAAATTAACTGAACCTCAAACCAATCCCCAAGACAATCACTTTTCTTTTCAAGGAAATATTGCTGGATGAAGATAACTGTACAAGGAGAAATCAACTCCATTCTAGCCATTTTTCTTTTTTTGATTTGCAAAGTGAATATTAATATTAGTATTGCAGCCATCAATTATCTGAAAATTAAATAACATAAGAAACAAGATATGGACATTTTATCAACAGCAATCAATGCACATTCTTCTCATCAACCAACAAGTTTTCCATGTTAAGCAAGCATCAATGAGTTACCAACAATAATTGGCTCCAAGCCAACAAGAATTGGAAGACTAACCAAGTAAAACCTTATAGCCAGATTCATAATTTTCACTGTTTACAATACACAATGAGTCTAAAAAATGTAGCTAACAGTTCACAATCAGTCCATCTATGCCTAAAAATAGATGAGAGAGATCCTATATGAGTCGAATCTCATATGATAGTTGTGCATGACAGCAAACAGATCATTTTAACATGAAAAAAGATTGAAATATGAACACTGGTTTAATACGCCTAAAACATGAGGTATCCATAAGGCCAAATTTCTAAAGGATGCATATGGGCAGGACTAAAATGAACATCGCATATAATTAGAAGATAAATAACAAACACAAAATGTGAGATGCTTGAGAAATGGAGCTGAAATGCAATTGTAAAGGTAATACCATGAGCATTATTCTTCTATTAAGTAGAGCTCGTCTTATCACGGTATCTTAAATATTACATGACAGGCATCCAAATATCTCACGCAACATAATCATCAAATGAGACCATTGAAATCTTTTTATTCCACATCCCCCTAGTTTTCCGGTAAAAAACTAAAGTGTCTCTTCATTCACAAGCATTTATGATTCTTTAACTCACTTCATTGTAAAATCATAACATACCCAAATCAAGTCTTAAAATCATCCAACCATACAAAGTAGGAGCTACTAACAGGCAACTGATATGCCATGAAAACAGCTAACCATGCACTAATTGATCAAAAACTATATGCAACAAATTAGTTCTATTAGGGCCCATTGATGCCAAACCTTGCTGACAATTTTGCCTTGGGAACCAGTTTGTTTAGTAACAAGTATCTGACCAAGCATCTTTCCTGCATTAAAAGAACTACACTTTCTCAATTATATAAAACAAAATAATTGGTAAATCCATCAAAGCAAACCAGGAGCTATGCCTTTCATTCAACAAAAAGACAAACAACAAAAGGCAGAAAAATTTTAAATACGGCCCCAAAAAAAATAAATAAATAAAAATTCTCCATCAAGTTGTTAAGGAAAGAGAGAAGCCAATCTTCATTACCAGCTGTTTCTTCAATCTTGTCTGCCTTAACAATGTGAACTCCACCCTGAAAACCATTCTTAAATTTTCCTAATCCACGTCCACCAGCCAGGACTTGACTCTTAACCACCAACTGCACCAGAGTCGAAGATAGCATCAATTAGTTTCGCAGTAGCAACAAGATATAACAAAACTAATCTTTGAATAGTACATTATTAGAAAACTTAAATACAGAAAGAACAACCTAAATTTATTGCATTTATTGTCTCTTTCCATAATTTAACAAGAAAACACTCGCAACTAATTTTTTCTTCTATTCCCCAACATTTCTTGGGAAATAAAAATTGAATCATTTGCAAATATTTGGAGCAATGCTGATTGTAATTACCTCGCTTTCGCCAGGAAATACATCTTGGATAGCCTTTTTAACCTCATCAAGAGAAGAGACAGCTACACCTTTCGGGACATTGACCCCATATTTGCCCATCAATTCAGCTCCCTATCAAAATAAAACAATAGCACAGCAGTAATAGCTGCATCAGATCAAACAAATCTAGTATTCCAAACTGCTCAATATCTCAAACAAACGCATATTAAAAAATAAATAAATAAATAAATTCAACCTCACATTCAACAGCTTCACCGAAAGAAAAAAATAAGTAAAATAAAAGGAAAATAGAACTACATAATCTTTCTAATTAACAAACAAAAAAAAAGCTTGATTTTTTATTTCAGTTTCTTGCGAATTATACCAAAAAGACAAAAAAGAATTATCGTGCACAAAATCACAGATACAAGGATCTAAATTTACAGATTAGTTCGCACGGTGATGCATAAAGGGGAGGAGGAGAGAGAGATGACCTGATATTCGTGGATGTTGAGGCGGCGGAGCTGTTGGTGTTGCCATTTGCCAGCGACGGAAAGAGAGCAAGAAACGAGCTTGTTTAATAATCCTCTCATTATGCTTTCTTCAAAAACCCTAGACCGAGATTATGCAAGTGTTAGGGAGAGAGCGAAGGGGGATAGCTTGCCGGAATCTAAAAATAGTGATCGGGTCAGAGCAAAAGTGGGACTGGACGCACCCTAGATTTTTCACTATGCCTTTATTTCCCTTTGGCCCTTTTATTTTTATGAATTTATAAGTCTGTGTCCTTGATGTTATGATGATTATCGTTCTCTATTATTTTTCTACATTAGGAGTATGCACTCTCTTTTAAGGTTTCTCTTTTAAGGTTGGGACGAGGTGATATGAAGGTTGTAAATTCTATTTTAGTAAATGTTTTGTTTTTTTAATTGGAATGAAATGTTTTAATTTTAGAGTGTTTTGATGTACTGTTTCGAGGTTGTACTGTTCATATATATATATATATATATATATATATATATTCAACAAATATAATTCAAATTCAAGATAAATTAATAATAAATTATGCAATACAAACACAATGTCAAACAAATATAATTTTAAAATTTAAAATATTT
>Ga0307510_10007044_pt1 | contig 13404 bp, 13 predicted proteins | sample 12_EM_MG_FD_207224 | JGI IMG/M metagenome (GOLD analysis project Ga0307510, IMG submission 207224) | Populus trichocarpa ectomycorrhiza microbial communities from riparian zone in the Pacific Northwest, United States - 12_EM | ecosystem: Host-associated > Plants > Roots > Unclassified | place... | reverse complement strand
CCCAACAAAATCAAGCTGACACTGAGCTGATCAAATGCTGCATGAACAGCTGGTCAGATCATTAAGTGGTTTTAAGTGACCCCTCGGCTTTCTGTCCATTCTATTCACCTCTTTATTTTCATATTTTTATCTATTTTATTCAATTTGTTATCACTGTTTTTTTGAAAAACATCGGCTTGAGCAGCAGCAACACTACATCGGTCCGATCTTGTTTCCACTTTTCCACAAGTCCTCCCCCGGATTTCCATGCCGGCGCCGTGGTGGGGCAGCTCCAGCCCCCCCAAACAAGATGGATGATTACGCATATCGGGGCTGGGCCACAAAGATTCCCACGAGAAAGGGATCATCGTGCTGTGCATCGAGATCAATGCTTCAGGAGAATCATCAAATCATCATTATAATCACTGATTTGACACGCGCACACGCGCACCTTCCACCACGTCTAAGAGCCACTGATCCTTCGGCTTCGGAGTTGGGGTGACACGTAGTTAGTTACACGTCGCCTTATTGTTCCAAAAATTTAAAGTTTTGTTTGTACGCTTTGAGAAAGTGAAACCGCAAATAGGTAAGAGATGAAAGTCCACTTCAGAAATCTGGCCTTTAATCAGGGCTTGACTTCAGCTGTATACACAAGGGCGTGAAGGAGCAGCTCGCGGTCCGACGAGCCAGTGGTGAGAACCATCATCATCACGACCCGTTCCACGGCGCGAGCTGCGGATGGCACAGATGAAAACAAGAAGCAGTGTAGGTACCGCGTGCTCCAGGGCTTTATATTCTTTCGGGAGAAACGAAAGGCGAGGGCGATTGGACTCGCTTCCTTCAGGGCCGCATCAAGCGGCAGCGGTAAGCGGCGATGATGCTATCACTGCTCGGCGAAGCTTTCGTATCCTTTCGTTCAGAGCGGAGAAATTGAGAGGTTCAAACGTTCAAGGTCCGGGGTACGTATGGTAATTACGGTAGCTCAAACTAGAGTTCGCCACAGTCTCTGCCGCTTTGGAGGAGAATTACCATACGCATATCCTATTGTCGTCGAAATTCCCTTAGAATAATGAGAGCACACGCACTGGAACCATGATCAATCGGATAAAACCCCAAATGGGTACAAAGGCTTAGTGAGCGTAGTGCAACGCACGCATTGTTTTAATATCCCGGCTAGTATGCATCATTTCACGAATAGGATCTGTAAGCAAAATGACAAATGCAGGCCTCGAAGGTTCTCCATGCATGACACCGTCACGAAGCCTTGTGTTCCTCTGCAATGCGTCCAATACTCCGAAAGGGGGCATATAATGCTTTTCGGATTCGCTCTACATACAATAAATATAGCACACTTCCGTCATCAAATCTAGGGACCGTTAACAATACGCTACACAAAAAAGTCCAAGCCGTAAGATGTGACAGATGGAGGCAGAGAAGATATCAACATGCAAGAATAACGAGAGGGTAACCTAACAGACAGCGACAGCGCGGGACGGTCAGTGTCCAAACGCGATAAGCAATGGCAACTCAGAACTACGGATGAGTGAGAGAGAGAAACGGGAAATATGGGTACAGGCGTCCACATATTAAGATGTCAACAAGAATTGGAATCATCGTCGTGTAGTTTGTGTGGATGAGGGTTGAACGAGAAAAGGGGGTTGGCGTGTCGCGCCGGTGCTGTTATGCGGAACGGCAGTGTAGAGAGCTGTGTGAAGGTGGGCACAAGGAGAGTTACATTAACACCTGCCCGTTGCCGTAGCTCCAATCGTCCTTGCCACCGGCATCCGGCTCAGCTTTAAGTCCTGGAGCTGCTTGCTGCTCAGGGCTCAGTTCTTGCGCCTTCGCACAACCGGAACCACCCTCAGAGCGCACTGAACAAGTCAAGTATAATCAGATATAGGGCAAGTAATACGTATAGCGGGGCAAAACGTACAATGACGATTGAGGGCATCAAGCCGTGCAAATGGCTTTCTGCAACCATCACAAATGAATGGGCGATGATTCGAGTGCAGTTGCTCATGTCGCTTGCAATCATGCTGTCGTGCGAAACCTTTGCCACACCCTGGCCACTTGCATTGGAAAGGTTTCTCATCGTTGTGCGAACGCAAATGCCCTAGCATCCGCATTGTGAGCGACGAGACCTGAGTATCGGTGACTGGACATACCTTTGAGATTGAAATGGCGAGTGAACGTCGAACCACATCCCGGAACTGGACATACGAACTTCGCATCGTTGATTCGCCGTTTCATGCTAGCATCAGCTGTTGCCGTCGTTGTCACATTCGGCCTCGGGACGGCCGGTGTTCCCCCACGAGAACCGCCTGAGGAGTAACCGCTTCCGTAGCCTCCGCTTATATCACCTCTCATGTCATTGATAAGTGACGTTTGCCCATTCCCAAGGCTAGGGTCCGGGAGAGGTTCCGCATGTCGTGCTGGGCTTCCAGAGGGACTGGTCGGGTAGGGTGACGAGCGCGCTGCACCCCAAGTCGGACCAACCATACCACGCTCACGGGAACCACTGGAAGCGCGGCGATGGTGTCCTCGTGGGAATGGTTGGGTTTCGGGGGGGTGTAAGAACTGAGATCCTTGAGGTCCTCTTTGTTGCGCAAGGAAATCGACATGTCGGCTGGGGGGGAAATTGGGGATTGGGCCAAGCATCGTAGGTCGAAGATCTTCAGAACGCGATTGTCTATGGGCAAGTCTGGGTGCACCACCACCGTCCGAACGGGCACGTCTTAGCGAGACAGCGAAGTCGGGAGAAAGAAATGGTGAAGAGTGGCCTTGCGAACTTGAATCTTGAAACGAGAAAGGTTGAGGAAGGGGTCCTGAACTGAAAGAGGTCTGAATAGCGCTTGCAGAGGATGACGGGCGAGGAATGGCGTCGACAGGAGGGAGAAGGACCTCGTTCATCGCAGTCCGGCCACTACCAAAGTTAGATGACGCCTGCTCCAGGTGCTGAGTGGTTGTGGGTGGCAGTTGGTTGAACAATGGATTGGGATTCCACAGAGAAGGACGGACAGCAGTGTCCGATTTGGAGCGGGAACGAGAAGGAGAAGGAGGTACAAGGTAATCGTCACCTTGGAGGCCAGTTGGGAGATCAGTCGCAGTGCGGTTAGACTGGGCGGGCGCAGGGAAGTTAAATGGGAGGCCGGAGGCGCCGGCAGATCCGGCGCCGGGGCGGAAATCGGTGGCCGGGAGTGATGGAGCGGAGTTTGCCGATGGGTCCGATGAATGATGGGGCCAACTCGACGATGGGACAGTTGATGGGGCTGCTGATCCTACGATCGGTGCGACGAGTCAGTAACAAAAAATCTTGTGTTGTGAGAACAAAAAGGGAACGAGGGTCCCCGGGGAGACGAACCTTGAGAGATGTTGTTCCTGAACCCTACCGCCTGTGCCGCCTCTCCCCCACCAACAGGCGTCGCAGGAACAATGTGAAGACGAGGGCCAACCCCGTCGCCTTCCGGTGCATGGATCACCGGCTGCTCTTGCTGGTAACCACTGGGTTGGTTCAAATCAGGTATGACGAGCACGGGTGGCGATTGGGGCTTCATCTGAGGGGAAGCGCCTTCACTGGGCATGGAAACAGGATGATGGTAGGGGGATTCGACACGAAGTTGGTTGAAGTCAAGATGAGGAGAGGCACTGACACCCAGGCGCGACGATACAGATGACGCTGGGCTCGGGCGATCGTTCTCAGCGCCGCTTTCAGCGCCCCCATTGCTTGAGGCAGGGGAAGGGTGGTCGTAATATCCCGGTGAACTGGCATCTTCAGCAGGAGTGATGGAAACTGACACGCGATTGTGGTCATTGACACCGGACATGAAGCCGTCGTCGAACATCAGGAGACCAGTGGAGGAGGGTGGGTCGTATTTGGCAGGGTCGTAGTCTTCCGTCGGTGGGATTACAAGAGGGTCGTTATTGAAAAGACCGAGACTATCGTCCTTCGAATCGAAATCCAGCTCTGAAACTGCAGAGTAGGGTGAGTTATGATAAGAGCCGTTATAGGACGGAGTGGCGGGGAAGTGAGGGCTAGATGGACGAAGTTCGAATGAGTCGAAGGCCGTATGATTTGGGGAAAGATTGAGATTGTCTGGGAGGAGATCTGATAGAAAACGGTGGTCTTGATGCTGTTCCATAGCTCGGGGGAGGGATGGGGACCGATATAAATTGGCGAGGAAGAAAAGGGGTTGAAACCGAGGATCACGACGAGGCTGTTCCGGGTGAGGCGGTGCAAAAGGACAGTGTAGATGGTGAAGATGAGAGTTTGGAAGAGGAGACCTTGTTAATATCTCGAATGGAAGGGTAAAAGGGAAAGGGAAAAAGGGAATGAGAGTCCGTTCGGACCCTTGACACTACTCGACTCACAATTCAAAGGGCGATGCAAGGTACCCGGGGTCACCTCATTAGACATCGGCACGTGGCGTGGGCTCGTTTACACAGCCCATCCAACGCTGTGCTCACGTATGGGCTGTGCCTCGGTGCCGTCATCAATGTCGGGTTAGACCAATGTTGCTGTGCATCTAGCGTACACAGCTTATCCTAGCGAGGCAGTGTCGGAAGAAACCCGTTTTCTCTACTAAATCCGCCCTCGATGGTCCTCTCGGCCATGACAGATATGGGATCCGTGGACTCGCGCTATGCCTTAAACTTCACGGAAGACCTGGGCGACAACCCGAGGTTCCAACACCCCCCCATACCTATATCCGCATAACAGGAAGCAAAAAACTGGTTCGAATCTGACATCATCTCTGATCTTTCATCTGTGGAAATGTTTTTGTTTTGTGTACAAAACCATGCGGCTACCAAGCTTTACCCATCAGGATCTTCATCACGGTGGTAAGCCGTTTCACGGAAAACAGGAAACTAGTAAAGCCTATCATCCGGCGCCTCCCACGGCGACGCCGTGCGGTGCTGAATATATGTCACCCCCATAGGGCTATGCATAAGCTCCGCTGTTCCACCAAGTGTAATAGAAGGATATTGCCATGCTGGAGTCACCCAGCGCAGTGCAGGGCTTTCACAGTTAGGCGGAAAGTGCCATTTGGTTTTGGTAAATTAGAGAGTCACCGTAGGGTCCGCGGCATGCATAACGCAGCAGCATGCCTGAAAAGTGAGGCATCATCAGATTGGGTTGGCCATATAGCCCGGATCGCCGATGCACGCATGGCCCGATCACAGTGACAAACACCGAGATGCGAAAGATGCGCATCTGGCACGACAAAAATCAGCCACCTGTACTGCATTTCGTGTATGAATCACGATCCATATATTGTATCCGTCTTCGAAAGGACGAGGATGTTCCTCCAATCTACCTCAGGCGGAACAAGGCGGCCATCAGGCTCGTAGTCACGTAAATGTGTTCATATGCACGCTGAAGCGTTGGTCATCACGGCAATGTACGTATCCTATCCTGGTCACTCCGAGGCGCGCGGCACAGTACGTCGTGCAGGGACGAACCTATCTCAGTGGAGGAAGCCTGATCAGAGATACGATTGTAGCATCATGACTTGCACACACGAACCTGGTGGCCACCTGATCAAGTAGTTTCGTCGCATGTGGGCGAAAAGGCGTAGGTTTCGACTGTAGTGGTCTCGAAGGTCCTGCTCGCCGTGACGGCTGTGAGAGGCCGAGACTTCCTTTTGGACCGATCACGAGATTCGGTGGTCCCGGCGTGAACTGATTTCCATAAATGGTAGAATCTAAACCTTCCCGTGCTCGGAGTGTGTCGAGTTCCTCCTCATGGTTACTGGGTTTCAGGCGACTTTTCAGGTGGGATCTCCCCCTGTGCGTGTGTTTCGGGAGAAACGATGTCAGTCATGTTGTGGTCCATGCGGCAAGATGCAAATGATTGGAGCTCAGGCTGCCTCCATGCGCGAGCGGAGCCAGCGGTGGCCCAAATGATCCCGGAGTTGATCATCATTCATTTAAACAGAACACCACCACCTCCACCACGCAGGGCACACAAGATTCCTGGGCAGCAACAGCAACGAGGCCACTGTGCCTTGCCTTGTTCCACATTTACTTGCCGCGCGTCGCCCCATGCCCGTCAAGCCCGCGACAAGGATGGTTAGCGGCGACATGCCGTTGGCTGATGGGTCGGTCACCTCGTGACTTTGAATGTACCCCGGTCAACCACGTCGGGAAGCTTACTCCCAAGGTTGGTCACCAGCCGTAGTATGTCCCTTGTGGATGTTGGCCCAAGATGCCCACGGCGCGGGGTGAGGCCTGCCTAGCCAACCAAGATGGCCTTGTCCGCAATACCACCGAGTCTTCGTTCGAATACCATGTCGGGTAAAGACCCGTTCCTCGGCGTGGACTTGAAACTGGAAATTCTGGGCGCTGTTCCGCTGAGGAAGAATCCAGCGCTCAAGAGGATTTCTCCCGATAGTAGAATGAGGAGAGGACCGTTCGACGTGGTCTCCTCACGACCGTAGGGAAGAGACGTCACCAAATGGATCTAGGTGAGCTGACCGCGGAGAGAGATGATGATGCAAAAGGAGATAACATAGAGACGTAGCTACCTTCGGGCGCCCGTGCTGTAACCAAGATCATCTTCGCCATCCCTTGAGATCATGCACGTCCGTCGTGGCTTGAATATGAGGGACGAGGGATACAGAACAAGGGAGCTTGCGGCTGCGAGCAGTCTTTCATCTTGCCTCAGACATGCAGCATGTCCGATCATGTGGTGAGGTAACTACCGTCACTGGCCGTAATGCCACAACGCTGCGGCTCAGGCTGGAGCTGAGCGGCCCGATAGCTTTTCCGATATGAACGCCACAGCCGCCATCCTTTGTAGAGTGAAGGCTAGACGAATGAAAGGTCTCCTAGGGAGCCATGAAGAAGCTGCGCAGGTTTGTGATCAGTATGAAATATGTTTCTTTTCCTCCGCGGTTTGAAAACTCAAAAGGGCCATGAGGTATGAGTTCATTTTGGATTCGGTTTCGTTAACGTACATGATGTAGAAGCACACACCTGACGACCCCGGGCAAGAACCGAAGAGACGAATGGGGCTTGGCATCATCCCAAAGCTAGGAACGGAACACGCCTTCCATCTGCATGTTCTCCCTTCAGCATGCCCACCAGCCCTCATACACACATCCAGCCGCCCATAGAATAACAAATTGATCTCCCAAATTAGAACAAATTCAGGGATCCAACCTATTTATGCCTTGGCAAGAACAAGATAACAACTTGAACGTCAATTGGGGGGACGTCTGGCGGACATCGCCTCCATTTAACATCTCTGCACCGCAGCCCCATACTATACGCAAGAAACGTGCCATGCCAGTTAAACGTTGTTGTGCTCATAGCACATAGCCACAGAACATCGGTGTACCGTATTGGCACGACGAAAAGTGACGAGGACTGTTCGTGTCTCCCACTCAGGCTGGCAATATTAATACTCGCGTCAGTAGCTTCATGTCACTCTGGCGGGCATTATTGTACACTTCCTAGGATAGAAAGTATATACGGGCCTCAGCAAACACATACACGTGGTATTGCCGAAGTGCGTCGTGCCTCGTGGGTGTCCCGAGAGAGCTGAGTAAGCCATCACTGTTCCAAAAGGCGCTCGATGCTCGATGGAGCATCTATTATGCCTGTTGTCGAATATGGCTAAATGGACATCCATTTCGGTCTTTGAGCCTGGACTGGCGCGCTGAAGTTGACTCTCTGGAAGGGTCCCTGATTTGCTCTGGGGCCTGGGGTCGCTTGTTTCGGTGATCGAGGGATCCAACCTCCGAGTCCAGCCCAAGAGCGGAGGTCGTCTTAAACTGTCGAGGACCGTGGGTGTCATACTGCGTTTGAGCGTCACGTACGTATGGCCATACAGTCAGGCACGCGGGGAATGCCTTCCTCCTCACTTCCCATTCGTGGTGGTTATCATACAGCCACGTACCCTGTGACATTTTTCGGCGGCGCACGAAGCAGTCCCGGCGCCGCCGGGCGCCTGACCAATTCAAATGACGACAATCTTGAAATTTTATGTCCTGGTTTGGTTCCGCATGCCGCGGCTGTGAGTCATCCCAATACACCCATCTACAGCTCAGTTACTTGGCTGGCTCATCCAATAGCCTTAGTAGAGCCACCAATGCCCCACCATAAGGCACACCGAGTGCCCCGTCAGTTCTTGTCCTTGTCGACACTCATGGGACAATGCCCGTAGAACACCGACATCCAAGCAAGAAGTAGCCTGAGATGCTTCCCGATCGGCCTTTGGTTTCCGCGCGTACCGTCGTCAGAAGAGTAGTAGGCAAAATTGACGCGCTTGCAGTCTGCACTGGCACAACTGTTTGCTTTTGCTACTCTCAGTTGGGTCTCATAGCAGTCTGGGCCTCGGTTGGGGTAGGGACTAAGATTCATTCGCTCTGCCTCATTCCTTCCCGAGCCTTTACTCGTGTTTGCATCCCTTACATATGCTGACTGTCCGTCTCACGTACGTAATCCGTTCCAGCCTGCCAGTGCCAGTGACACTCTTTGCTTTGATGATCCACGTGAATCTTGCTGTGCTTGGAGTTTGATGCATTTGATGCCTTTACCATGGTGTTGTGGTTCCAAAGAATCGGATGTTTCTCAGAACGTACTACGTTGTCGTCTAGGGGTGTTGTGATAGATGGCTGCCACTACTAGCCGCCGCGCTCGGTCAAACTGTCAAGACGTCCGCGGCTTGTTCATCGCTCTGCGTTCCCTTGGCAAACCGAACGAGGCCCAACTTCAGGTTGGCGACATCAGATAGGCGCTTTGCGACTGTCTCATCAATTTGATCATCTCCGACCGCAGTCTGCGTCTCTAACAATTCGTTATGGTCTTTAAAATTTAAAATTCTGATCATCTCATGCCAGTGTTCGGCCCTCCGCGAAACCTATGGGAAAGGACCCTCTTTGGCGCGCGACGTACCGTTTTACGAGTTTCAGGAAGTGGTCCAATTTGTTCTGCCTGCCATCACGCACCCGGGTCATACTGTATTTGGAACTTCGTATGCGACGTCCTGTTCGGAGCCGGCGCTAGGGATAGTTCCGTCTGAAAGTGTCACCCGTGCCCTCGATCCGATATCAGAAGACGTCTCTTGCACTTGTTTCAGAGATTATCGATTATCCTCGGACATTTCTCCGCGGCACTGCCCGGTACATGGTGCGCCTGTGCTTCCGTGTCTCCGTGTGAAAATCAGTGAAAATCAAGATCTGACGAAGCCGCAAACTCTTGCATCATTGAACGTTGAAGTTTTATTCCTCGTTATTTCCGAATTAGTGTCATTTTCATGCCGCACATGAAATAGAAATTGTACCAAACCTTACAGGTTGGGATGGGTGAGTGGGTAGCGAGCACGAGAGGTGCAGCCGATGAAAAGGATGCAGACGCAGATACTACGTACCGTAAGCACAGGGAATAAAAGTGTAGAGAAGGTACCTGGAAGCTCTCCTAGTAAGGGAGAACGAGCGTGCACACGAACATAAGGGGCTACTAGATATAAAATAGTACGGAGGATCAGTGAATCTGGGGGACACGAATTGGGTGCTGGGCGGATGCCAAAAAGTAGGGTAGGTAATATACTATAGTCCACATACGTCACAAAGTCTCGGCGGAAGCCGGTCCCGGGCCGGTCCGTCCAACCCAGGGCAGTACTCGTTCACCACTGGCACTCATACCACTGCATGCACTTTTATCAGTCCCTCGATCTTACCTCAGCCAACACTGATATGTGTCGTTTTTTTCGAGATGTGATAGCGAAGTACTTAACGATAGCATATACCACCCCACGGACAACATGACTGACAACAGACATTTTTAACCAAGCCGTCACGGTTGTCCCGTTCTCCACTCCATGGGCAAGAGGAACACGGCCACCCATACATCAGGACCGGAACTTGAGGGTGAATAGAGCACAAAGCAATATCATGTAAGTTTCCTATATTTCCGCATGCATTTTGCATTCCCTAGCGTCCTATTGCCGCTAGCCACCGTTTTTTTTTGGGATCCCTTCAGGGGCCAGAATCCATTCGAATTCACACATTTCATTGCCATTAGATCAGACGCGGGAATATTAATATGACGCATTGTTCGCTCATCTTATTTGTCTGGCCCCTCTTTTCTTCATTGGCCCAAGTCCTAAATTCTCCTATGATATGATGAATGGTATCCAAGCAACTTGAACGAAAGATATCTTCTTCCTCTCAACATCGCCTCGCGCGAGCGTCGTTCATCACTTTATCCCTGAATATTTTTTTGCAAGAACGACAACGAAGAGGTTTCTATCGATCTATCGATCTAATCCTCTATCGACATTTTCATGCATCACGTCACGTCTCTCTTCTACACGCTGTCGCTAATAGCTGTTGTGTACGGGAATCCCGAAGAATACTTTGGGATTGAAACGTTCCAATTTCAAAGCACTTGCAATCAAATAGAGGCTGCTATCTCCAATGCCTCCGAGGTTTTTTTCCTTGTATGTAGTCACATTTCGTGGCAATCCGAGCTGACCGGGAGATCAAGGGTCTCCCCAATATCTTTCCGACATCTCGCATGCCTATGTGTCGAGTTCTGAAGTTTCCGCTTGCTCTGTGGAGCCTGGCACAGCAGAGGATGCGAGCAGCATCGTAGGTCACGACTCACCACTCCTTGTCCCTCTCCCTCACGCCGACCTTGTGTCATCGTTGTTGCGTATCTTGGGATCTACCTGTACACCTTTCGCAGTGAAGGGCGGAGGACATGCTTCGAATCCGGGATTCTCTTCAACACCGGGAATTCAAATCTCGATGACACGCTTCAAGGATACCAAAGTTGACACCGCTACCGCGACGGTCGAGGTGGGGGCAGGTCTCACTTGGGACCCGGTGTATGCAGCGCTGGAGTCATACGGAATCACTGTCGTCGGAGGACGTATACCGGGAGTTGGCGTTGCAGGCCTTACTCTTGGCGGAGGTGAGTGTTTGTCGTCGTCCTGCATTCCGACTGGCTATCAATCACAGAAAGCGTCCAGGCAGTATCGTTGGTTTTGAGCTCGTCTTACCAAATGCGTCCATCACATCGGTGACTGCGGACGATGCGGATCTCTGGTTTGCGCTAAGAGTAGGCCGTTCTCAACATTGCGCAGAGTTCTTACTGATATTTCATAATTCCAGGGGGGACTCAACAACTTTGTGCTCTGTCCAACTCTATGTTTGCCTATTTGAATGTCTAAACCATGTTTAGGGAATTGTAACCAAGTTTATTCTCAAGTCGTATCCGCAAGAAGTCTGGGTTCGCCAAGCGGCATTGTTAAGGCGCAGCTATCACTAATTCGCACCTGTAGGGCGGATCTCTTGTCTACCCTCCGGATCAACTAGGTGCACTTAAAGACGCCATAGTAAGATACCAAGAGAAGGACGATGTCAAGGCCGCTGCCACATTCTCTTTGATTTATTCTTCGGGGGCTGTTCGTGTCAAGACCTGCACTGCTTATTACTCAGGCTAACATGTCAATAGATTACACCTATTGCGGCCCTTTTCTACGATGCATCGACTCCGGCTCAAGGGATTTTCGACGACTTCGTGGCTATTCCAACTACTCAGAAGGATCTGTCATCCAGATCATTGTCCGATCTGGTGTTGAGTCTGAATTTCATCAATCCTCCAAGCGATGTTCCTACACGGTTGGTGACGCGTTCTACCGTACGGTGACGCGGGGCTGACCCAATATATCCAGCACGTACGTCAGTGGGATTCCAGTCACTCGATACTCCGCCGCTGTTATCGACACATTTGTCAACCAGATCAACGTAAGTCCATGCCTTTGAACTTTTTTCCGTGAGGCGAATATGCCTTTAGTTGTAGGGTGAGTGGCTTGATCCACTCGACAAGACACTGAGCATCGCCGCCATCCTTGAACCGTTCGACAGTAAAATCTTATCTCACGGGTCGGGGACCGCCTATCCACCGAATCGTTCTCAGGCACTCTTCCCATCTGCCCTCGTCTATACGTGGTCGAACATCTCCCTCGACCACACCTTCGCCCTTGCTCTCCGCAACCAGTCGGACGCAGTTCATAGTGCGGCGCTCGCGGACGGGCAGAATTTGTCGTACGCGGCAGTGTATGTGAACTATGCGCTGTTCGACACCCCGCTCGAGGACATGTATGGAAGAAATGTGCCAAAGCTTCGTGAAATTAAAGCTGAGATTGACCCCGAAGATGTGATGGGGCTTGCTGGGGAATTCAAGCTTTGATGTGATAGGTTTTTTCCTTGTATCATACAGGACATATATTACGTCACATTATCTTTACAGAATGTACTGAATTTAAATATGTACAGTACCATGGGCTTGACAACAACTAGGGCAAACTAACTCATATCATTTTCGGGTCCTGCTGTAAAGGATCTGTCTTCCTTTGTTCGAGACCTCGGCTCATTCCCTCACATCAGCAAAACGCAATGTTAAGAAGGTCCTATGATGGCTTTTCTGATATTTTATCTGGCTTTGACCCTAATAAGAGGTACTTTACGTTTCCACATCCAGGGTGATAGGATAATGCTAAGACCACTCTTGTCTTAACTCGGACGTCTTTAACTGTTTACTAAGGTGTGTTAAGACATGAAAAGCCAACCTGCATTTTCCTGATACGATCTCAGAAGATGTCACTGCCTGTGCGCTCAATCGCCACGCGGACATGCTCTCGTTTCTAATACAAACTGAAGATGCTCCCGCCTGTGCGCTCCGCCCATGCATATATCGGTAGTACCTTCGAATATCTTCCGAGAGCAAATGAGCTCTCAGCACATGGCATATTGCCTGGCCACGGACGTGATTTTGGTGTCATGACGATAGGAAGGACCCGTTGCCAGTTGAGTTCTTCCACTGCGTATTCGATAATGTGAAATATAATCAGCGCTTACTACTGTAGTAGTCGCTTACCACGACTCGGATCATACTGTCGCAACGGTAGGGTGCGTCTGGAGCTCTCCAACTCCGAATCCTCCAGCGACCAGTATCACGAACCGAGATATATAGTTCCTATCGGATCTCGTGAGACGTCATATTGAGTAGCTCGACATATGCTACGACCAGTAAAACGTCCGTGCAGTTCCCTTTTTAGCCGCGGGTTTAGACACTGTCCACCCGTTGCGATATAGGCTCCGAACATCGCACCCATACCTTATCCTTGACCTTATCTACGTTCCGACTCGGATAACTCGATTTAAGGAGCACTGGCGGAACTGTCTTGGGCAGCATTCGATCCATCCAACTCCCAACTCCACTCCTTTCATGCGCACAGCATCGTCTCTCCTTTGCGTTTTGTCTTTCACTGCGATTGCGTATGGATACCCTGAGCGTCATAGACAACTAAGGAGAGCTGCGACCACCTATGCCAGAAGTACTCCTTGCAATACGATTGCGGAAGCTATTTCCAGCGTTTCTGAAGTCTACTTTCCTGGTTTGTCGTCGTCATCT
>Ga0307510_10007043_pt1 | contig 13405 bp, 15 predicted proteins | sample 12_EM_MG_FD_207224 | JGI IMG/M metagenome (GOLD analysis project Ga0307510, IMG submission 207224) | Populus trichocarpa ectomycorrhiza microbial communities from riparian zone in the Pacific Northwest, United States - 12_EM | ecosystem: Host-associated > Plants > Roots > Unclassified | place... | reverse complement strand
ACATTAAAGACCCGAAGAGTATCTTCGAGGCCCAACCTCCAGGCAGCAATCGTCTCTTTATTCTTCTTCGCCTTGAGATGCCGAGAGACCGCATTCCGTCTACCCCACTTGACGAACTTCCTCTGAACATCTACTACGGTCCTGCGATCGAAAATTATACAATGGACGGCCGAGATACGTGTCGCCGGTCCAACTCACACCGACAGTTGATTTATCGCACCATACACGGACTGACTGAGCTCGTCTGGTCTCTTTCCGTCTGTCCTTTGGTCAAGCGCCCGGCAGATATCTGCACAGAATAACCCAAGCTCGACGTAATCCGGCTCGTTTACCGTGGAGTCCTGGCCATGTGTGAGCCTGGAGCGGATCGTGACAAAGGAGCAGGAAACATACCCTGATTTGTGCAAGAAGAATGCCAACGGAGCCAAAGACGATCTTGGCTGGTGCGATAGGTGAGGCCTTCTCTGCAAGAGTCGTGGCCTCGATGGCTGTGTTCAATCTCTCGATGGCACCCTCCCGCCCCTCAGGTCGCTGGGACTCGGTTTTCATGGTCGAGACTCGAGGTGGCCACGAGAGAACCGTGGGATGCGAAGGCCGCGAGAAAGACTCTTAAAAGGGCGAGGCGCCTCGTGCGAACAGGCCCATGTGGTGAAGAGAACTGTATTCACGGTCGTAATAGCGCTGGAAGGAGACGCGTGCGATCTGTCCGTCACGCGTCATCACCCACAGTATCCCCCGCTCTCGTCCAACTGCACCCTCAATTCGGAGAAACGCTTCACTCGCTGACTGCCAGTACAACGTTGGGCATTCACTTGGACCTGGTCTTCCCCGCTACCCCATCCGAGACACATTCTCGAAATGCTCGTCAGGTATCCTCCGTCGATCCTCATGTCCGTTTGAGTCCCAACTTACTTTTTGTGGACGGCGACCGGTGACCATCTACTTGACACTCCGAGTAGTTCCTCCACTCATGGGTTATTGGACCTTCAGCACCGACTCAGTTCTCCCCGACGCTGCCGATCCTGCAGGGCACGACCTTGAAGGGTGGATTGAATGGTAGTGTGAAATCGAAGCACTACATGCCACCGGTCATGGACGGAGCGAAGAACCGAAGCTAGCAGGAACACTGTGGATCGTGAAGACTGAGGTTACGCCATTTCCACGGTTCGACCTCCCCGTTTGCCGTAGCCGGTCCAAATCATCTAAGGTGGGGGAATTGGGGTCTTAAGCGCAGATTTACGACTGGTAAGTCGTCAAGAAATTTAACGAGGCCCGTTCTTTTGATGCCATTGCTGTGCCCTGCTTGGATTTCAGATCAGTGTCCATCAATGGTGCTCACGGTGCGCTAACCACAGGCTGGAAATCCTTAGTTTCCACCTTGTATTCGGCCGGGAAGCTTGAACAATCACCGGTCGTCGCCCCCCTCGCAGATGCCGCCAATATCTCTCACGTCGAGGGTCACTTCTTGACCCACGGTACCGACTGGAACTCAACAAGAATGCCTCGGAGAAGGGAAAGGTAGGATGAACTGTCTGGGTGACCTTCGGATGTGGCCCTGTGTAGACGGCTTCCCCAGATCTCCGTCTTCGATCCGTCTGCTCCCTTCATTGCTCAACCCTAAAATACCCTCCCTTACATGAATTATCTTATTTGCAACGGGGCTCGGGTTGGTGCGAACGGTATTCCTGACCCCAAGGACATCCCCGCCGCCACCAAGGCTCTCGCCCATCAGCCAAACTCTAACCCCACTTGCGATCGTGTTGTCAACTGTACTCCTCACTGAGTTCCTGAGTAAAGCCGATCTCCTGCGGGGATGTCCCCCAGTACCAAACGATACATAATCTGGAGGCCTTGAAAAAGAGGAGTCTTGGTCTCCTGACAACCGTTTCGGGAGTTCCTTGCCTCCGCTCGGGATCGACGGTGAGGTCCTTCCTTCCATTCCGCATGGCGATGATTGACGGTGGGTTCATAAGCAACTCGGATAACCCGCCAAACTGCGAATACCTTCGAGGCTCGTTGCTGGAGGCTGCCGAATTGTAGGACGCCTGCAGCGGTCCTGCCAGGTGCCGATTAAAATCTACTCACATCGCCAGCTAGCGTTCGGTAGCCCATCTTCGTTTTGAAAATGGGTTTTAAAATACAAGTTTACCCAATCCATTAGGAGCGAAAAGAGTTAGCAATTTGGGGTGGATATCGACATTTCCGGGAAGCAAGGACTTGAGCCAGGAAAGAAGCACCCGTCGGTCGTTAAACGTTGATCTCACGCCCCTTGCACCGCCATCCGCGGATGCATATTAGGTGCTGCAACCACCCTCGGGCTACGCTTTGTGTAGTTCTTGGTTGCTGCTCGATAACGTGACTTCTACGACACTCTTTATATCATACATCGGGCCGTGTGGGTCAAACGACAATAAATGTAGCGTGAGATGTGATTCGGATAGGATCAGTGATGTCTTTCTGTCCCATAGCCATAATCCTATCAAGTCCTGTGTCCACCGTCTGTCTAACGAACGTCGTTGCCACCTTTCGGTCAGAAATGGGGGATGTCGATGAGCAGTCGTGAGAACCTTTCTCGGCGACAAAGGTATGTAAGAACCTCCACGGTGTATCGTTATCGCAACGTTTTTCCGCCGAGAGACCGGTCATTTTCGCGCTCATTGCTGTCTTGACTGGTGCTATATCGTTACCTATCGTACCAGGTTAAACTCGATATTTTCGGGCCAATGTATCTCTCTCTGATCTCCAAATCCTCAAAGTCCTCGCTTTCTTTCCGTTCGAGTGCGTATAGCTCGATCGTCGGTCGAAGGATCTCAAGGATTTCTGGTTCGGTCACTGATTCTAAACTCGCGTAAATTGTCCATAGTTCAATTATAAGCGTCGAACATCGTGAGCGGGGAAATCTGGCACGCCAACTCGGTATACTTCGTTCAGCCGTTGACCATAGTACCCGCCACCCAGCATAACGTAGGACCCTGGAGCTTCCAACAAACGCCACCTCTATTCACAGTACTCAATGAATCTTAAGCTGCACATCAAACGTATTGAATACCCACCGCTAAGATAGGGTCGAGCACAACCGTTGGAACATCTAGTCATACGCATCACGATAGAGTCCTTGCACAAACCGCGTTCCCCGCACACCCTTTCCACGTTTCCGATAAACACCGGTAGATACTGAGCGAAAGTCGGGCGTCAGGGTCAAGTCATTGAGAACTGACGGTGCACGCGCACGCCCGGATCCAGCCATGGCCAGCCCTGAATACAACGGAACATCTTCCACCGACATCGTTCTTGTAAGAGCCCGGGAAAACGCGCAACATACCGCACCTCTGAAGTGCCACGCAGGCCGACGATGACAACCTCATACTGCTGTGGTCGAGGTTGTCCAACTTGCACTCGGCAAGTAAATGTCTGATCTCGGGCAGCTCCTCGTCGGTCGCATTGGAGATGGTGGTGTGTTGATCCGCTATAAGCTTTAAGTCGCCTCTGTGGACCTTCGCGATCTCCCGCAACCCAGTCATCAAGTTCTTCTCGGGTTCATCTTGCACGCCGCCGTCCTTGATGAAGGTAGTGTAGTGGTGTCGGCCATCCTCACCGGTGGCCAACCAAATTCGTCGACGTCGCTTGCGAAGTTGGACGGGCGAGCGGGATCCAAGCCGTCACTCAAATTCCGCCTGGAAGTTCTTGAACCCCATCCTGTCAATAGTGTACTTTGATCCGGCATTCTTGCAACTTTAGGAACATTAGGAACCACACTCCTGCAAACTGTTTAGGTCGAAGACGTACTCTGCGCGGTTGCCGTTTTCTCGTTGGGCCGACCCAAATTTCTCCGCCACATCTTTGCCTCGCTCCGCTGTGCGGAAACCGAAGTCATCAGCTGTTCATGGATACGTCTTCTTGTTTCCATGGGTCACACCCATCCCACCCCCAGCGGTGACGTTGAATCCGATGGGTCCTCCTTTCTCGTCCACAGTTGCAATCAAGCCGACATCATTGGCAAAGACGTCGATGCTATTTGAAGGGGACCGTGATGGCAACCTTGAACTGAAAGTGCGTATAAGCATCAGAGAACGGATGGTGCGAAAGGATAGCGTACCTATAGGGATTCTCCCTATCATTTTTCAACGTCCTTGACCGCATCCCCAGCAACCACCTTCCCGTCCAACCATATCTCGTTTGCAGGATCAAATGTTCGCTGACGGGCTTGGCGAACCGGAAAACTTGGACGTGCAGTTTTGAATGCGCTGGAATGACCGAACGATGCGCGCTCCTGGGGGAGGGTCAGGTAGGCGAATGGCCATAGGGACCGGGCGAGGGAAACCAACCTATTCACATCTCCACAGGCAGCGAGTGTATCGAGCAAGGCGCGATTGACGTCCTGAATAACCGGTTTCAAGTGACGCTTGATACCGCCGCGGAATCGAAACATTTACCCGATGGTGATTTTAAACGTCCCGTTCCCTGCTCGTCTGAGATTTGATCCATCAGAACACATTGCTAAGGGTCACAGACCCCTCCGGGCATTCTGACACGAATCGTGAACGCATAGGCAGGTTCGACGCCCCGGGCCTGACGCTCATCCCGGATGTCATCCCCGTCCCATTGGTAGATCCCGTAGAACTTGATGAGTTTCCACAGCTTTGGCTTCAAAGGCCCGCATTTGGGTCGGCGTCCCGATCAGCCCCAAGCCCAAACTCTACGAATCCCTCCGTTCCAAGACTTTCCAACCGGCATCAAGATCCTTTCCCAGTTTGTCATAGTAGTACGCGTCTTCGGGTCTGGGCCAGTGGCGGCTGTCTCCCATAGCAAAGAAGGTGAAATCCGACTTGGTGAGCGGTCCATCCTCCGAGTTGCAGCAGCGGAAACAGCCTTCCAGAGTCCTAGGGTTATAAAGAATTATCCTTGACCAGCGGTGGAGGCGACGAAGATGGCGTACTCCCTCGTAAGCTCGTCGAGGCTGAGGGAGAGTTGGAGATGCCTAACCGATCGTCGGAAAGGTGGCCAAGGATTTCGGTGTATGAGGCTTCGTGCTTGAGAATGAATGTGGGATTCGATGTCGATGGGATTCTCGTGGGAGGGGTCCCAAGGAAAGTCTCACTGAAGGAGAGGATATTGATGATTCTTCGAAGAGGGCGCGTATGAACTCGGCAGGGATCGCGTCCGATGTCCCAAGTGTGACACTTCACTAAGGGACAGGGGCGGAGGGTTACCGAACAGCGCCAGAAACATGGTGGCATAAGGTGACCATTTTGCGGGCGAATTCCACACCCGCTCTACGACAAGGATGCGTTTGGCGGAATGTGAGAATGGGGGAGCGGGGCGAGAAGGGAAAGGTCGATGAATGCGACACCATATATGTCGAGGTTGAATGTGGGACGTGCTGCAGTGAGAACGAGGGTCGAGGAAGTGTCGGAACCGGTTCGTAAGAGCGGATTGGAGGGTGATTCGAGTGGCGACTGGGTGGACGAAGCGATAGACCGATGCAGAGAATGCAGGCACGAGGCGGAGTGAAACTCCAGTGCCAATGACGTCGGACACCGGTCAATAGCGAAAATTCGGCCTGCTCGTGGTAGAAAACATGGATGGTTGCCTTCGTCTTTGAGAGCAATGACACATTGCAGTACCTATCTTCTGGAGTCCTGGAGAGAACGAGGGACGGAATAGTCGAGCGGAGGAGGTTCGCCGAGAGATTTTGATCCGCGTCTGAGGTGCACATCCTGGCTCGATCAAGTCAACGCACTCTGCTGCTTCGGCCACATGGGTCAGTCCTCTGATGAACCCCCTCGCAAGGGCAAAACACAGCCGACATCCAACGTACCTCGTCCAAGATACCACCAACTCTGGAGAAACGCTTCGTTTACTACCGCTGTTACAACGCTATCCATTCACTTTGGACCTGGTTTTCCTGGCTAAACCGTCCGAAGCACGTTCTCAAAAAACATTCGCTACGTAGCCTCCGTCGGTCCTCCGTGCCCTCTCGAGCCTCAATTTTCTCACGGACGGTGACAATCCACTCAATGCTCCCATCGTCCCTTCATTTATGGGCAACCACTGGACCCCAGCATCGACTGCGATCTCCTCGTTTGCCCAAGTCAGCCCGGAATACCCCACGTTGCAGGGGAATCGGAGTCTTGGACATAGATATGCGACTGGTAAGTCGTAAGACAACTCAGTGAGGCTCGTCCTTTCGTTCCCATTGTCATACCCTGCCTGGATTTCAGACGGGTGTCCGCCAAAGATGCTCACGGCGTACTAACCAAACGTTGAAGGCCCCTGGCTACCACCTTGCGTACTGCCGAGAAGTTCAGACAATCACATCTCTCATCACCAATTGCCGCCCCTCTCGTCGATTCCGCCAAGATCCTTTACGTTGAGGGTTACTTCTTGACCCACGGCACTTGTTCTGTCCTGGAACTCGGCGAGAAAGGAAAAGTAGGGCGGGCTGCCCAGTTGGTTTCTGGGTGTGACCTTAGATAGACGATTTCCCCGGATCTTCGTCCTCAACCCTCTGCTCCCTCCGCTTCCCAATTCTCCGGTGCTCAACTCAAAAAACACTCCCCTCTCACTGATAACGAGGCTTGGAATATCACAAACAATCATCCTGACCCCACCGGTCTTCCCGCCGTCGCCAAGGCTCGCGCCCAACAACGACCGACCCGTGATCATATTGTCAGTTGTCTCTCATCAAGTTCCTAGGCAAAGCCAACCTTTGATAGGGACGACTCCAATAGCAAAAAAGACATGGTACGAAGACTGCGAAAAAGGGGAGTCTTTGTGCCCTGAAAAAACTCAACTTCGGGGACTCCTTGCCTATGCTCGGCATTGTCAGTGAGATCCTTTCTTCCATCCCGCATAATGGGTATCTATTCACAATCCATCCACAGGTGGCCCGGATAACCCGGCAAACTACGAATACCTTCAAGGTTTATTATCGGAGACCCCTAGTTCTGAGGATGCCTAGTCTGGCCTCAGACAACCCCTGTGGCGGTCCCGCCAGTTAGGACGCACTTGGCTCCTGAGAGCACCTTGGTTCGTGCGTAGCGAGAACAACCAGAAGAACTGAGCTGACTTGGGCGTCGAAAGTAGGAGTTCTCCGCTCGCGTCGGATTGCCCAGGACCATCGCCCAGCAAGGCGGTCCCAGCCCTTCCACGACAAAGGTCTCCGATTACCTCGTCGGGCTGCAATTCGACGAGGCCCTCGCAGCTGGCCAAGACCTGATCATATCGCGACGCCTTGTTGGAGTTCAGATTCGGATTTAACGCAAGTAGAGGCAATATGGCGACTCCTTCTTTTCGCGCGTCCGCCCGTTCTTCAACCATGAAACACGCCTACTTTGCTACCCTCGGTCTCCACCGCACCCGATGGAACATCCTGTCCGATTATCTATCTTCCCTGATTTGTTCCACCCTCCCTGCAAACGCATCGGTCGGGTGTTTCAGCGTTCCAGGATTCTTCATCCTTGAACGAGCTGTGGTTCAGGTGTGCTCCTCCTATACCCTGGACGGCCAATCGTCAATTTGGGTCACCACTGGACGGATATTCCTGCAGCTTGTGATGGCTTCTTGTTGACGCAAACTGGGGCGTTGGACAACAAATGACGTGCCATGGCTATCCTAGAACTTTTCTCGACTCGAAGAAACCCGGGGCCCACCGAAAGACTGCATACGGAGCCTACATCTGGCAGGAGTGCATCATGCTGGGAAAGGATTTTGGGATCTCGTTGCCCTGAGGTATCCAGATGTCGTCATAAATTATCGATTATCGGTAGCATTCGATATTCAATAGTTATGTCGATACATAATGCAGGAGGAAAATTGTCAACGACGAGCGGTAGGACAACAAACACGAAGCAGTTTGCGTGGGTGGAGACAAATAAAAGGAAGAGCATTGTTAAACGGAGAGAAAGCAGTAATATCAACGAGTACAAGGGGACGCGGGCGAAGGGACAAGTCGTTGACAACCTACGGGAAGGTAATTTTAAAGAACTCTATGATGTTATCGTTCGGTTCCCCGAGCCTAGAGTAAGGAGCCAATACGCGCAGGAAATAGCAACATTTTCATGACTGACCAGAGGCAACCGGGGTGTTCAGCCCCCTATCTATACGCCGGAGGAGTCGCCTACAGCCCTCCAAATCCTTCGCAGCCCCAAACTTCTCATAAACGTCGGCCGCGTGCAGAGCCTCGGACCTCGCCTCTTCAAGCCTGTTTTGACGGTACCAAACTAAAGCTTGCATCTCCATCACACAACCCAGGGAGTAGGCATTACCGGCTGTGTGCGACTTGGCGTGTTCGATGTAAGCGTGTGCGTCGCCAAACCTGCCTTCACCGCAAAACAGCCCTGCCAGTCGGTAATGAATCCAAAACAGGGCATCGTGCCAATTGAAAGGGGATGCAATTCCAATGGCCACCTCAAAATGGTAAATCGCCTTCTCGGTATTGCCCTTGGACTGATATATGTTGCCGAGAGCGCGGTGAGATTCGCAGACCCGGAATTGCTCGCCTTCCTTCGGGAGAAGATCGATTGCGCGGAATGCGGCTTCTTCTGCGGCGTCGAGCTGATTGTCTGAACAAAGCAAGAAAGCAAGTCTGATCAAACACTGTGCCTGTCCAACTGCATTACCAAGCTGTTCATAAATCCCCAATGCTTCTTTCGCCTGTTGTATCCCCTCCTTGTGGAAGCCAAGAACCCGATTTGTATCAGATAGATTCACCAATGTCATAGCCACCCAATTATCATCTCCTCGCTCTCTCCAGAGATTTACGGCACGAGTAAGGAGTCGCTTGCACTCCATGTGATTTCCGACCGAGCCAAGCAGCTTTGTGAGCTGATACAAGCATTTCGGCTTGGAGAGATGATCATCCGGGAGATCTTCGACCTTTTGTTTGAGAATCGTGAGTCGCCTCTTGTGCCAATACAGGTGCGCCATGAAATTGGCACAAGCATCCCAGACGCCATCCGAGTTGGCGTCGATTGTTGTGAAGACATCGAGCAGGTGCTCGACATTGACGTCCTCCAGCGTGATCCATTGTGTTGCTTTGAAGTCGGGCATGTTCGGATCAATAATGACTGACATCCGGGTGAAGTAGTATTCCTTGGTCGCAAGGAGCAGCGGGGACGTCTTCGGATCGCTGGGAGAAAGATAGTCTCGGAGGGGTGCAAGCATCGTGATGAACCCATTGCTTCGATGCGTTAAGGAGAGGTTGCAGAACCTGTCGAAGATGTGGGTTCTGTTCGAGATCGTGGGGAACAACCATTCAAGATTGTTTTCATCGATGCCCTGCGGGAAAAATGCGGCAACTCCAAGAAGTGCTCGGGCATCGGGGCCGAGTTCTCGGAACAGTGGAGAGGCAAGCGATAACTCAATCGCTGCAGCAAGGCTCTCGTCATGCTGCGTCTGCAGTACACCCGTCCGCCGTTGCTCCCATTCTTGACTCAATCGCCTCGTGTCCCATTGGTTCTGATGCGCGGCTGTGGCGAGCAAAGTTATTGAGAGCGGGTGGAAGTCAAGTTCTGCGAGAATCCCATTGACTGCGTCCGACCGATCGGCGTCACTGTCGTAGATGCCATAGAAGGTATCCTGCGCGGCATCCATCGATAGGGTCGGCACATTGAGGCGCTTGCAGCCTGGGGGAGTGGTGGAGATCCGTGATGTAATACAAACACAGATGTTGCTGAACCGACTCAGCTCCTCCACCACGCTGTAGATCTCCCGTGCGTCTGTTCCCTGTGGGTCGAGAATGGATTCCGCATTGTCGAGCACGATCAGCATATCCTTCGAGGACAGGAATGTCCGTAGGGGGGTCAGATCCTCGGGGTTCTGAACACCCGCGCCGACGATATCAGAGAGCCGCTGCAGGAGATGTGTGGATGACGCAGGGAATCGATCACAACGAATGAATCGACGGTCGTGGCCAAACCGCTGCTTGATCCGGTCGTGGTGGAGGACGGTCAGGGCGATAGAGGTCTTGCCGATTCCCCCAGCACCAATCAAGGCGATCGGGGTAAGCTTCTCGGCGAGATCGACTACCTTCTCGATCAACTCGTCGCGTCCAAAGAAGGTTCTTGAGGGAAGAGGTGGACATTCTCCAGGTATGCTAGATTCGGGTGTGAGATGGTTGGTCCATCGGTAGCTTAGATTGCTGACCTCGCTTGAGTCTAGGCCGCAGTGAGTGGTCATTCGATAGTGGATAGAGTGGGGTGTCGCTTACCAATAGATCTCTACTATCATTTGATTCTTGGCCCTTCACGACGGTATGAAGGGCTTCAGAGACAATAGCCTGGGTGTTCGTAGCATTGCGCTTGAATTCGGAAGTGATGATGGCCCGGACGTCCTGACGGATGTCGGGAACGGGCCCATGTGTGCTCCCTGGCAAGGGAGCCGACGATTCTCCAGGAGCACTGGATATAGAGGTTAGATGTCAGTTTCATTTCCAGCCGAGATCGCTGACCTGGCGTGACCCTGGGTGGGGATAAATGTTACTCAACGACGGCTAGAATCCGAGTGGAATGGCACTTACTGGCGTCCGACTCTGCCCGTGCGTATCCTCGGGCCTTTTCGATGCCTTGCGATGGCTGTCGGAGACAACGACAGGGGTTTCCATAATGTCGTTCCCGGCGCCGGAAACGATGGTGTGGCTGTTCGTGGCGTCATGGCTGACAGCTGGAGTGGCTGAATCTATCTTCACTGGGAGTGCCTTCTGGGAGGGGGAAGTCAGCAACGGTCATCACTCAAACGACAGGACGCACATTAAAGACCTGAAGAATATTCTCGAGGCCCTGCCTCCAGCCGGCGACCATCTTTTTATCTTTCCCCGCACGAAAACGCCGACAGACCGCACTCCGTTTACTCCACTTGGCGAGCTTCCTCTCGATATCCGCTACAGTCCTGCGATTGAGAGCATTACAATCAACGATTCGAGATACACGTCGCTGGTTCAACTCACACCAGCAATTGATCTATTGCGCCGTACATGGACTGACTGAGCTCGTCCGGTTGCTTTCCATTCGTCCCCTGGTCAAGTACTCGGCAGATATCGGCGCAGAATAACCCAAGATCGACGTGATCCGGTTCATTCACCGTTGGACCCTTGCTATGTGTGAATCTGGAGCAGACCGTGGCAGAGGAACAGGAAACATACCCCGATTAGTATGAGAAGAGCGTTGACGGAGCGGAAGACGGCCTTGGCTTGTGCGACAGAAGAGACCTTCTCTGCAAGATCCGTGGCCTCGATAGCTGCGTTCAATTCCTCGATGGCACCCTCCCGCCACTTAGGTTTCTGGGACTTGGCTTTCATGGTCGAAACTCGAGGTGGCCGTGAGAGAAACGTGCGACGTGAAGGCTGTGGGGAAGACTCTTAGAAGGGTGAGCGCCCATTTTGTCACGAGACGCCTCGTGCAAACAGGCCCATGAGCATGTGGCGAAGAGAATTGTATTCGTGGTCGTAGCGCTGAAAAGGGACGCGTTGGCCACTGGTCATCGATTCATCGATCACAACCGTACTGGTTGCCAATCCCGTATGCACATTATGGGCGCTGCAACTTTACCCTCAGACCACGCTCGGCGTATTTCTCGTTCCCTGTTCAGCACTGATGGGAGAGTGAGATGCGATTCCGAGTGCCGTCTCGCCGGTTATTGGGATAAGATGAGGGATGTACTAATGTTTGCTTCCTAACTATAGACCCTATTTAGTCTCGTGTCCACTGTCTATCCGAAGAACGTCGTTGCCGCCTTTCTGTCAGAAGTGGGGGGGGGGGACGAGCCGTCGTGAGAACCTTTCTCAGCGACCAGGGTATGCGAGAGCCACTCTGTGGACATGGATTGTACCCACACCGTGCTTTCTCGTATGTACGAAGGAATCTCTCAAGCGGCCACGAAAACCCCACGATGCACACCTTCACCGCCCGCCCTGTCGTGCCAGGCTAAGCCCGACATTGTTGGGGTAATCTATCCCGCCCTGATCACGAAATCTCCAAAGTGCTCACCTTCTTCGTGCTGGAGAGCGTGTCGCTTGGTCATCAGTCGAACGGTCTCAAAGGTTTGCGGTTCGGTCACTGATTCTATACTCACATAACATCGTCCATAATTCGATTATGAGTATTGGACATCACGAACGGGGAAATCGGCCACACCGACCTCGGTACATTTTATTCGACCGTTGGCCGTGGTACCCACCACCCAATAACATGAGGTACGACTCTGGGGCTTTCCCAGTGAACGCCACCCCTGCTTACAGTAGTCAGTAAATCCGCTTATGCTGCGCATCAAGCGTATCGGATACCCACCGCCAAGTAGGGTCGAGCAAAACCGTTGGAACATTCGATCATGCGCATCACGATAGAGTCGTTGCGTAAACCGCTTTCCTCGCACACCTTCTCCACTTTCCTGATCAACGCCTGTAAATACTGAATGATAATCAGGCGCCGGGGCCAAGTATTAAAAAGCGACGGTGCACGTACATTGCGAAACATACCGCACGTCGGAAATGTCATGCAAGCCGACGATGGCGGCCTCAAGCCACCGTACATCAGGAAAATGCCCAATCACTGTTCCGACGCTTTAATCAACCTTTAAGCTTTATCAACGAAAAGGCAGAGAACAGGGAAAAGTGTCTACTTCTAGAAGTTATGTCTCAACTTCTAGAAGTCGCGCTCCGCTTTTTTTTCACTTGTGAACCACGGATGTATTAAAAAGTTGGAACAGAAGTAAAGAACGTAAACCGGGACTTCGAAATTAGTGACGACAGGCCGAAATTATTGAAATACGTAGGTTAACAAACAAGATTCCATGAAATGAGTGACAGCGGTTGGGCATAATCGGGGTATCGTATCGGAAGGGGAATGAGTTCTCGTGGAGCCTGGGGGCTCCCCTTGCGGCCACAACCTCTGCAGTGCCCCAATGGCGTCACACAGGGGTTCAACCCAACAATTAACCAACGACCCCCTTCGGGGTGCGACTTGGTGCCCAGGGATTAGTGACGTGACATCCAGACGGGGCTCCGGCTGGATTTCTGCTGGTGGGCGCTTGGATAGGTTCGGGGCGTTCAATCATACCCGGTCTCATACTGCTCACACATTTTCCCATTCCACAGACTCCGAACTCGCCGTCTAGTCTTCAGGAGCACCCGCACTCAAATGACACTCAAAGCATCAGTCTCACTGCACTTAACGGGTGTTGGCTGGCATAACAGGTTCACAACCGCGGGAGCAGGGAACTCGGGCGAGGGTGATATTTCCAGAGGGTGTATGGAAACCACGTTGTCGTCCTGAGGAGAGAAAGCGAACGGCTAGGTGAGTTCAAAAAAGAACATTTTGGCAGAACACGAGACCAACGCATTGCGAATTGGCCGTAGAATGTCCCGACACAACGACAAATATGACGAAAACGAATCCATGTCTATTCGTTA
>Ga0307510_10007042_pt1 | contig 13406 bp, 14 predicted proteins | sample 12_EM_MG_FD_207224 | JGI IMG/M metagenome (GOLD analysis project Ga0307510, IMG submission 207224) | Populus trichocarpa ectomycorrhiza microbial communities from riparian zone in the Pacific Northwest, United States - 12_EM | ecosystem: Host-associated > Plants > Roots > Unclassified | place... | reverse complement strand
TGAACAGATTGCGAGAATTGCCCTGCTCCGCTGTCAACGACCCACGTTGGCGCTGGTTGTGCGCTGGCGACCTTGCCCTGAGGGTCGTTCAACGGAGAAAGAGGGTTTGCTCATCGTCCTCTGGCGGGCCTCGTGCTCCCGCCGCTTAGCCTTGCGATGCGTGTCCAATTCGGCGGCCGACATGAAGTGCCGCCCCACACGTGGAGTCGGTACTGGAACCGGATCCATGTGTTCCGGTGAGGGTATCGCCATTCGTACTTCTTGGCGCATGACAGCGTTGCCAAACTCGTTGGACACCTTGTACGCGGCCTGGATGCGAGACACCGCCGAGGCGGACAACTGGGGATGATCGGGCAGTGCAGGGAGCGGTGCCTCCTTCTCAAGTGCCGATCGCGAGCTGTGCTTGCGACTGCGGGGCAGTGATCGTGATCGACCTGAATGCAGTGAACTCTCCTCCGGTGACGCACGATACGGAGGGGGTGCGGGGAACGGTCCTGGATAGCTCGGTGGTTGTGTCTGCTTGGGCAGCCGCGTGAGGCTCGGGGCGACAGCGAACCCACGACGGGATCTCGCTTCATGGAGACTGCCGATGCTCGGCTGTGGGGTAGGGGAATGGTTGCTGGGTGCTTTCCGTGCCTCGTGTCTGTCAACTTTATTGACCAGGGCAGGTTTTGCCGGCGTGTGAACGAGGACCTGAATAGAGGACACCACGGTCTTCGCCAAGCTGTCCGTGCTCTTGCTAGGAAGTACGCGGAAGCTCTCCTCACTAGGATGGACTTGCAGCTGATACCGTGACCGATAAGAAGGTGGCTTTGGAGATACGGAAGATCCCTTGACGTCACCGGACGATGCCTTTTCCGGAAGGCGATGATGGCGAGTCACCTGAGGCTGAGGCTGAGGATCCTGAGAAGGCACGGGCGTTTTCACACGCCGATGTAGCCAGGGCGTGACTCGTTTGGGAACTTCAGCGGCTCTGGCATATCCTTCAGCTGGTGGTCGAGCTGACATCTCGCGTTTTGGCGGCACTGGAGGAGGTAGGGGGTCATCGACGACGCGCCATGGGAGGATTGCGTCGACACAGTCGAGAGTTCCAGCTCTCGGCGTCGCGTAGCGATCCCTGTTCAATACAAGTGCGCACATTCCGGCCACGTTCAGGTCTGACTTCCAGATTCCCCATGTCGGGGCGCAAGACATGGCGACTCACCGTTCATGAATGTCGTAAGCGCTTCTGTTTGCGTACCTCATCATAGTGGGCGAATGGATGAATGATGAAGTTGGATATCTTGAAACGTCAAGGGCAAGCCAGTGCTGAAAGGTCGTGACGGTGAAATTCGCGGCGACGCGATTGCGGAATCGAGGGAAATGTTCAGGACAATGGGCAGGAGGGAGATGCTTAAATATGTGGTTGATGGAAGTGCGGTGTCGGTGTCGGTATCGGTGTCACCTCCACAAGTCCTCCGCTACACAATGCACCGGCGAGCCTGAGACCGGCGAATATGCAAGACACTGACTCGCGCGTGATGATTTTTCCGGTAATTAGCGATAGTGGTCATCTAGCGTGTCTTGAGTGTGTCTTTATCTTCGATTGAGGCCATCGTGTAACGTAACGCCATAAAAGGGTGTCATTGTTCGACTCAATAGTGTAGCAAAAGAGAGAAGAATGAAGAAAAAAAAAACGGATAACATGCAGCGCCCAGGGACCCGCTCAGGCACAGCATCACCTCCCTCCAGGCTCCAGCCCTAGACTGTCCGATAATCAAAATCAGGTGGCAACTACAGTACGAGTCAAGTACTGTACCCAATTGTCCTTCTCACCAAGCAGCACCTACCCGCACCGGGACCGTGGGGTACTCGTAGCCAGTCACCGCACGATTCTCCACTTCTCGTCGGTACCGCCTAGAACCCTCCGTTTCTGCGCGTCTATGATGGCGCTCGCGGTGACGCCTAGAATCACGCGCTTGTCCGCGTGCCTCGCGGTCACGTTCATGGCGTACGCGATCAACAAGTGCTCTCTCATCGCTAATTTTGCGGGACACTTTCTCCGCCTCCATCGCAGCAGCCTGGTACGCTTCCCGTTCCCCTCGCGATGGCACGACGATCCGCAGAGGCCGAAGCACCGGGGCAGGGGGCCATACCGCGTGGGTCGTGGCGACCCCATTCTGAACTTTAAAATGGCCGGGCTTCGTGCTATACGGTTCCACCAATAAGTGCAGTGCTTCCGCGCTGGGCTTTTCTGATACTCTTTGTGGCCTGGGCGCGTGGAGAGGAAGTGAGGAGGTGTTCGAGAGCACACCACTTGAGCGGGCTTTTCTGAGGTTCGGAGCTGCAGCTGTGCTCCCCGAATGTGTCGCGTGAGTATAGAATAGATCATGCCGGCTCTTCTTGCGTTCAACGTTAACAACTCGGGAGGAATGTAAGGGCTGGGAGGAGGTGGAATGACCAGGTACAGATAACGGGGGTGGCTGATTGCTGCGACTTCGAGTTGAAAGGGTGCCAACCTCTGTATGACCTCTACCATGCAGTGGTCGCGGCACACGACGGGCAGCGCTTTCAACACTGGAGCCACCCGTGCTGTGGAATAGGTCTGTGTGCGTTGCGTTGCGTTCCGTGGCCACCAACAGGGACGGCATCGATGCCATTGGTCGAAAAACATGCTGTGGAGCTGGTGGGTGTATGGCCTGCGTCTGAATTGCAGGAAGCCTATGGCCAACAATGGTAGCCCCAGGGGGACCTCCTGAAAAAGGGTCGACCTCCATCGGTAATATAGGAGGAGACATGAGATCGGAGAGGGGATCAATAACATGTACGTCTTCCTTGGATTTCGCCGGCGCGCCTGCTATGCCCAAAATTTGAGCGACCCTGGAATTTTTCCTGGTGTGTCGGGAAGCGGCTGGGGGTCGAGTTGTAGGAACCGCAGGAGGAACATCATCGGCAGCGCCCCAACCTTCTCTCGAGGGAGAAGGCATTGAACGCATCTGCCTCAGACCACCCTTTTTCGCTTCGTCACGTGACGGAGGGATAATTTGGAAGTGATGTGGCGAGATACCCCATTCATCATTGATATCACCGTATAAACATTCTTGAGATACGCCTGCTACCCTAATCGGATCAGATTCTCTGAGAACGCATGGTAGCCTTTAATTAGCTACCAAAGCATGAAAAACACAAGGAAGGACGTGCTTTGCGAAGAGCCTGCATGCTTGTCGAATGCGCTTCATTCTGAGCGCGCAGAAGTGAATCTCAACCAGGACGCTATTTGGAAGATGCGAGGGGGACGTTTGAAAGGAAAGTCGAAACACGAAACGCTTATAACGATCGGCATTTGTGGGTGAAGGGTCCACATTTCAATACACGATAGCAAATTTATTGTGGGACCGGAAAGGAAACAACGACCCTCACCCATAAGTGGCCGATAAGAGTAAAAGCTCAGTGAAGATCGGTAGTGGTGATGCCGGTCCGGTGGGTTCACGTGGGAAAAAAAAAAACAAGATCTTGGCTACTGAGACTTTTGTGATTGGGGTGAGGTCGGTGAGGAAAGGAAAATGCGAGAAAGCCACCAACAGTGAAGCTGTGCAAGTCCGCAGCAATAAAAGGGAGCGCGCAGCAAGGTTGTTCATCTCACACAGCCCCAACAGCGATTGATATGGTGTTTTGACGGAAAAAGGGTAAAGCCCTGCCAAAATTTCACAGAGGGTGAAAAGTACGCATGTTCAGTTGAAAGATAAGCTGAGAGATTTCCTTATATACGGCACCCAACGGCGATGAACATTACTGGATAATGGGAGGTCAAGTGATTGACACGGGGCCGCCTCGATACATGAGAAGCACAGGTCATTGATGGAGCATTGGACTGGAGTTGAACCTTGAACCCCGAACGTGAACGTGTGAACCTTGGAGTTGCGCAGCTCAACTTGGCTGGCGGTTCAATTGCGGAATGCACCGGCTGACATAAGATGATGTAATGGTAGTTGGGTTAAGTTAATTGGGGCATATAAGTACACACTCCCAGGCTGAACGGCCTGGGTTCTCCATTTCACCCTCTTCACGATCCCAACGATTTGCACACCTTAGGATCCGTATACGATAATACGAGATGGCCTCACCAGCGGCACCGGGTTTGTTGTTTTGCTTCGCTGCTATGGTATTACTCATTTTTGTATGTGTCGCGCCTCTCCTTGCCAACTGAATTAGACATTTCTCACCGATGTACCTACTAGGTATCTGTATCTGTGCCAACCTGGGACAGCATCTACTTCCTCCGCGCATCCACAGGGGGGACAAACTTTCGTTTTGGTGTGTTCGGCTACACCGGAACATCAACACACGTAGGATACCGCTTCCCCGTCACGTATGTGGGTTATGAATGCCCGTATTCCGAAATCCTGATTAACTGATCTACAGGACTGGCGAACTGACCTCCTCTACTATCCATAATCTCACGTACACCCTCATCTTACATCCCATTGCCGCCGGCCTATCTGGCCTCGCCGTGCTGTTCGGCATCTGTGGTTCTGATTACCATCGTACGGGAACCGTCCTCATGGCACTTTGCTCTTCACTGGCTGCGCTTGTCACATTGATTGCGTGGATTCTCGACATGGTGCTTTGGAGCATCGCGCGGCATGAATTCCGCAAGTTGGGATGGTCCTCACAATACGGCAATGCGGTATGGCTCACCCTGGGTGCACTGGGCGCGCTTTTGCTCGGCTTTTGCACCTCGACAGTTGGCATATTTGGCTCATACAGAAGGCGCCGCTATGTCACATACTAAATGCGTGGATTGATAACTACTGTACTGTATGGACGAAGAAGCATGATTGCGATGATCTGGTTGTGTATTTGAAATTATTCTATCTCTTGGACAGTTTTTGCTTCGTTGTACGCTGTGTAGATGCCGTGATAATTTTCTTGTTTGACGTATCTTAATGTGATACCACGAGCATTCGGAAAAGTCGTCGGTTGAGCCACTCAAGATCTTACCCATGTTTCAGGCCTCTGCTCACTGTCTTTGTATACTCCTCGAAGCACGTCCGTAACTTCTGCCGCCCAGCCATCGCAACTCCCCTCCACGGCGATAGATATGACTATCAATTTGTCATCTCGCTCTATTTGGTGACCGGGAGACTTTTCAAACTGACCCCCAATTGGTGATCTCATAACATCGATAATTTTTTGTGGCGTATCCTTTGGATGTGTTTGTATTTATTTGCAACGATCGCTGGGTCGAGAGCTACGGTTCCTATTTGGGCAAGGCCTCTTCCGTGGAAGAAATTCCAGACAAACCGCATTGACATTACAGCTCATTTCAGGGGGTGGTGATACGCTTTTGTGGCGAGGACTTTGTCCTCCTCGCCACTGGTGGCACCGTACGATAAAATATCATGGCGGTATATTACGGTTCAAGGGGACCCATTCCCGCTTGGTGCTCTGCCCACATCAACACCTGTTATCCCATACAGAAAGGTGTGTTCCCGGCCCATCCTCCTTGATGTCTGGAAGTGCTTTTAAGACCTTTTTTTAGTCCTTCTGCTGCCTTGACATACGCCGACTGATTCATACTTAGCCTGTGCAACAACATCCTCGAACTCGACTCTGCCCCGTCTGGTGTCAGTGAGTTAAAGAAAAAGGTGCGTCCCCCACGCAATCATGTCTATCACTAAAGCGAGGTCGATGTGTCCCACTCAGGCCCGCGATGAATTTGGGAAGTACTTACAGCACACCAATGGAATGTGTACGTAGTTGGTGCGACACAAGGGGCACGTTCCTCCGCCTTCACTTGTTTGCTATAGTGCTACTCATCATTGTATTTGCCGCGTCTCGCCTTGCCAACTGAATCGGGCATTTCTCATCGACACTTCTACTAGATATGTATATCTGCGCCAATCTGGGACACCATGAACTTCCTCTTGGTATTCAATGAGTCGTCATACTTCAGTTTCGGTGTTTTCGGTTACACTGGAATACCAACACAAATAGGATACCACTTCCCCATCACGTATGTGTCTTATGGATACTCGTCCCGAAATGTCCAAATTAACCGACTTTAAGGTCCGACAAATTGGCTTCCTCTAATATCCACAACCTCACATACACCCTTATCTTACATCCCAGTGTCGCCTGCCTATCTTGCCTCGCTATGTTGTCCGACCTCTTTGGTACCAAGTACGGTTGTTGGGTCACTTACCACGCAACGATGGCACTCTCCTTGTTGGCGGTGCTTGTCGCATTTGTTGCACTTGTTCTCGACATGGTACTCTTCACGATTGTGGGGAATGAATTTGTCAAGTCGGGATTTAATGCATCATACGGCTGGGCGATGTGGCTGTCCCTACTTACCGTTGTCATTTTGACATCTGCGGCATACCACTACCTGCCGTGCGACCGGTGCAGAGCGCGCCGCTCATTCGCCTATGTCGCCCGCTGAACATTGGATCCACACCTGTGTGGACGAGTACTGTCGAGTATGCATGCATGTGCAGTGATATAGTTGCTTATTTGGAATTATACCTACCATTCGATTGCCTTCTGGTTAACTGGTTCCCTCGGTCTCCCTTCGCTGCAATGGTGCTGCCCGTCCTTGTAGAATTGCATCACTCATTGCCTGGGACAGCTTTTGCTTCCTCTCTATATCCAATGCAGAATAGAATGTTCTTTTTGGTGTGTTCGGTTACACTGGAACAACAACACGGATAGGATACCACTTCTCCATCAGGTATGTCTTGTGATGCTCGTCTTTGGAAATCTGAATCAACCGACTTAAAGGACTGGCAAATTGGCCTCTAATGTCCATAATCTTACTCACACCCTCATATTACATCCCATTACTGCGGGCCTATCTGGCCTTCAAGTCGTCGCGCTATTCGACCTCTGCGACCCCGAGTAGGACTCCTATCGTTAGGCCATCGTCATCATGGTGTTCTATTCATTGGCCGCACTCGTCACACTGGTCGCGTCTACCCTTGACATGTCTTATTATATACGGCGCAGAGGGGCATGGGGTTTGTGTGGTGTGGTCACTAAAGGGCTCGTGGCATCGCGATGCACAAATCCAGGAATTTGGGGATTAAAACACAATACAATGCAATGTAGTTGTCCCTGTCCGCATTTGCCATTACGACATTGAGCACACTCATCGCGTACGCGAGGCGCCTGCCAGTGGATTGATGTCTGCTGTGTGGACGAAGACGCGTAGTTGCGCCGATCTGGTTTTATTTGGAAATATACCTACCATTCGTTTTCTCTCAGGCCGCTTTTACGCCGTGGGGAAGCTCTACTACAGTAAATTTAATGTTTGTTTCGTAATTAATACGTGTTACCACATGAAGTGTTCCCGGGCCGAGGGGCCAGTCAAAATCTTGCTCTCCGCAGCGGCTCACTGACGTCTGTCCCTCGAACTTCGAAACATGTCCGCCTCTTCTGTGAACCCCTTCTCCGTCCCAGAAGGTCAATTTCATATATGTTATTACTCGCGGTCGAGGTGACATTCTGCAAAAGACACCGTACCCTCAGGCTCGGCTCCCAATGCTCCCCAAAAGGGGAAGCCGCTTGCCACTCCTCACGGCGATGGATTCGGCTATCATAGTAAATAAGTCATCAACCAGACGATCACAGCGTTATTCGATGAGAATTTAATAGCTGATGTCAAACGAGGCGCTGATCTCTCTCTCTATCTGGTGACTGGGAGAGACCTCCTACCACCAGGAATGGTACCTACTTTCCTTTGCAGCTTTTTGCTTCTTCGCTCATTCGATCTACAGAGCCATTTGACCTCTCTAGAGGAGGTTAGCAATATTTTTGTCTCCCAGTGTCTTACCACGATATACGTAGGCTCTTCGGGGTGGAGTTACTGTCGTACAGGTCCGCGAAAAGAAAGTAGACACTGGCGAGGTGCGTTGCCCGTGCAGGCTAACGGTAGATATGATTTCAAGTTCCCAAATAGTTCCTCAAGATAGCCAACGATACCGTCGCACTCTGTTCAAGATACAACGTACCCGTCATTATTAATGATCGCATAGACATTGCGCTCGCGTCTGGCGCTGCGGGTGTTCATCTCGGACAAAGCGATATGCCCCTCGCCATCGCCCGCAAGCTCCTCCCACCAAGCGCAATAATTGGCGTCTCATGTACAACGCCTGAGCACGCACGCAAGGCAGTCGAGGAAGGCGCCGACTACGTCGGCCTTGGGGCCATATACGCGACCAGCACAAAGGACGTCAGCGCGCCAGGGCGCACATGTGGAATCGCGGGCGTGCGTTCCATGCTCACCGTGCTCGAAGGAACCGGCATCAAGGCTGTCGCGATTGGTAACCACCTGTCTCTTGTCTACCCTTCCCCTCGCATGGCGCTGACGCGAGGATTGCACAGGCGGTATTAAATCGACGAATCTGCTTCGCACGCTGCACAGTTGTGCGTCCCCCACAGGCCATGCCCTCGATGGCATAGCGGTCGTGTCGGATATTGTAGCCTCGAGTGACCCGCGCGGTGCCGCCTCTCGCTTGGCACAGAAGTTCCGCGCCTGGGCGGCAGCAGTGTCCCGCGGACCTACCGCTTTCCTGGTCACGCGCGAGCAAAAGGCTCAATACACGCGCGAGGGGATCGCAGCCGCAGCCGCAGCCCTCCTCGACACCGTACGGCGCTCGCGGCCCCTCGTACATCAGGTATCCTCCTCACACAATAGCCCACCTTCGTCCCCCCTCTTGTCCTATACAATGGCTCTGCTGACTTGGAAGATGCGATAGATCACGAACAACGTCGTCAAGACGCAATCTGCAAATGTCACGCTCGCGCTGGGCGGATCGCCCATCATGGCTGAGGCAGAAGCAGAACAAGCCGACCTCGCACGAATGCCCGGCGGTCTACTCGTCAATTTCGGGACTGTGGAGGCGCTGGATGGGATGCTAGCTGCAGGACGCCACGCGAATCAGATCGGCAAACCTGTGGTGTTTGATCCCGTTGGCGTCGGTGCTACCGCGTTCCGCCGAGCTAGTGCTGCCAGTGAGCGTCTTTGTATCTTATCGTATCGATTAATGACTCCTTGGTCTATGTGGATCGCAGAACTACTGGACGAATGGCAACCGACCGTGATCAAGGGCAATGCGGCGGAGATCGGCGCCCTCGCCAATTCAAATGAGGTGTGTCCACGTAGAAACCAACGACGGCACCGATACGTATACTGAGAACAAACCTTTTTTTTTTCCTTGCTCAAGGTCGAAGCCCAAGGCGTAGACAGCCTCGGAGGCTTTGAAAATGCTTCCAATGTCGTACGCTCGCTTGCGCGCACGCACCGTTCGTAGCCCCCATTCTGCGGAGCTTAACCCTCGTTACATAGTTTGCTGACGGAACGGATTGGATGTAGGGTGTATCGTGCTACTTTCCGGCCCGACGGACTACCTTTCCGATGGCAGCACCGTCGTCCGCTTGTCCAATGGCCATGAACTCCTAGGCCAGATCACCGGTGCGGGATGCGTGCTTGGCACAGCAATCGCCACTTTCTGTGGTGCCGCGAGCATGGCTGCATCAGACTCCGTAGAAGGCTCCCTGATAAATGGGGATATGTTCCTCGCCACAGCAGCGGGCACACTCGCTTTAACTATCGCGGCTCAGTACGCCGCCAGCAGGGAGGAAGTTCGCGGTCCGGGAACGTTTTTAGCTGCCCTGATCGATGAACTGGCATTGCTGACGCCTGGAGCTATCTCAAAAACTGCGGTGATCGATGTGGAGCTTGAATGAATGGGGTATGTACACTGTAATGGACAGCTCGAGTGATGTGGCAGGCTTGCCCTAAACTTGGCTCAATTTCGAATTGGAGTGTTACTGTAGTTACAGGTGGAACGTTAAACACGCGGGTGGCATCCTCCAGTGCTGACACCACATACTATACACCACGTCCACCAATCCGAACCGTACTTACACTCCAACTTTGCGAAGAGTCGCATTCGGAGTATCTAGGATCCGTGAAAACGGCATTGCCTCGGTGGGTTGCAGCCAGTTCCTATCATCGTACACAGCATAGGGTAAAGACTCGATCATATGAAATGTATACGCGAAGCGTGTTTGGGCGCTCAAGTTTCGTCCTGATTTGTGCAGTACCGAGCCATGGATGAGGACCAGGTCCCCTATAACCCACGGAACTTTAGCGCGCTCCGGTTTCGGCATGTAGCGCAGCATGGTTCTCTCACCGGGGTTGCACTCCTCGGGGACATACTCGCCAACGGGTGCTGGGACTTGGCTGGGGTCTAGAAGCTGCTCAAACCCCGTTCCGCCATCCGGGAAGCGAACGAAGCGCTTTGTGATGGGAGCAGTTACATGGGAACCAGGAAGAAAGGATAGAGCGCCATTTTCGCGGGTGCATTTCTCCAGGGCTATCCAGAACCCCAGCGCAGTCGGTGGCGAGGTGTACTTGTATTGCGATTAGTGGCGCGGATCAGAAAAAAAAGAAACGTGGGCGGCATACGAGGAAGGTACTGTGATACGACAGCGTCTAGCGGTGACCCGAAATGTGGGGATTGGACAGACACTCACGAGTCGTTGTGTTCTGGAACTAATGAAAAGCATATGAATAACTTTAATTCAATCGCGCCACGGGATTCGTACCCTCGCCACCAATCTGTGGCTGTTTAGTGATGACCATGGACTGCAGAGCTGGGGTGGGGGTGGCAGCATTTCCGTCAGTGTCGGGACTAATTCGTAATCACGGCGGATTGGGGGCGTCAAGGTTTTGGCGGGACGCATACCTACTGGATCATGATGGAAACGGAGATCGCGCACGAGACTGCGGATCTTCTCATTTTGTAAGGTCACAAGTCGAAAAACGGGATCTAGTTCATGCAGGGCTGGGAAGCGATATAGCCTTAGGGAGGAAGGACAAGGAGGAGACGGGAAAAAGAGAGACCGTGACCAATCTTATTAACAGCCCTTTGCTTCTCGCGGGTAAGGTTTCCCTGCTGGTCAACAGCGTCTTCCTCTAGGAAGTAGCGAATTTTGTCGCCAGATGTCAGAAAGTAGTCGTCGCCAATATGATCCTTTGCGCCCGTGGAGAATTTGGTCTGTGACAGGAATGACACTGGATTAGGTAACGCAACATCGTAATAATGATTTGGTGATCAGTAATCGCACGAGAGGATGATCCTGTAAGCTGAATTCGTCAAGGAGCTGCCTTGAATGAGCCAAGAGCGCGTCCGTTTCATCTGATGCCAAAAACGCTGGGATGACGAGATAACTGTCACACGTCCGATGAACGTCAATGTGGCACCCGATTCTGATAAATGCGAGGAATCGTATCCACGCACCCGTTCCTGTGGAACTGGGGTTGTAGAATTTTCGATGATGAGCGGTCCGAGGAGGTGTATACGAGTGAAAACTGACTGTTTCAATTTGATCCAGGGAAAGGAATCGGAGGTTTTGCTGAGCCATTGAAGTCTGTCGGTCCAGTCCAGCCGCGCCGTTACAGTGTTTCGGCAGGCAAAGTCCGGGTCGAGAATCTCCTGAAGTGATGGTTCAAGAAGGAATCAAAATGAACGTAGCAGGTAGCAACTGTCTTGGGAAAGCTAAATCGGCCTTCGCTGCCTCGTGACAGACACGGTTCTTTTGGAAGAATGCAAAGAGACGCGCGAGCGCCCATTCCAGTTCAAGTTATAATCGAGCTCCGGGACGGCTGAGCACCCACTGCCCTTCCCCCCCTTTCCTCGCCCTTGCCCCCAAACGGATCATGCTTTCCTCCCTGTCTCTATCAGCACCAGCGAACGACCCTTCCTACCGCGCGTCTGATCCCGCCGTCCTCGCATCTCGTCTCAACTGGCATCACCCCGCGCAGCCTTACCCTGTCGCTGGTCACATGGCGTCGGCGACGAATCACGACCTAATTCAATTACCGATGGTCGACAACGCCTCATTGGGGACCTATGAACATGTACGCCATTTAACTAATTCATCCCCGGACCCAATCTGACCTCCTTAACCCCTATCTCATCTCGATGGTACCATGTTAAACACAGATCCAACCAGGTTTGCCTTCCACGAAGCGCGCTATACAACTGTACTCATTGAGAATTTTAGTCTCACGGTTACCTGTGGAGGTCCTCGACGAAATCTTCTCCTATGCCCGAATCCCGACCCTGGCTCGCCTTGCCCTCGTGTGTCACACGTTTCAAGGGGCTGCCACGCGCCTACTCTATCGCCATATACCCTCCTTATCCTTATCGCTCACCACGCGCTGCCTCGAAACTTTGGCCTCCAACCCGTATCTCGCCTCCCACACGCGAACCTGTGAGATTGGCGATGCAACCCTCGCCGATGCGAGCCGTAAGGGGCTCCTCCCTCCGTCGTTCTTCGAGCAACTCCGGCGCGCGCTGCACAACATGCACCGACTCACCGAACTCACCTTCCTCCTCAACGGCTCGACCTCACATGTCCTTCCGGGCGCGCCATTCCGGCTCACAAAGCTCACCGCGTCCTGCGACTTTGACGCGACGTTTGCGAGCTGGTTGACGGAGCAGAGCGGCCTGCACGAGGCCGTTTTTTGCGGGAACTTTACCCCCGGCGTCACCCTCCCAGCGGATTCTCTACCTTTGCTGCGGCGCGTGGCGGCGGCCCCGCTTGCCCTCGCATGCGTCCTTCCAGGGAGGCCCGTTCGGGAGGTCGAGCTCTGCCTCGTGCACCCGTGGTCGCTTAACCGCGAGGTGCTGCTGATGGCGATGCGGGTCATGGCTTTCTCCAAGACACCACTGGACTCGCTCAAGATCATCACCCATCTCTCAGAAGCATCAGAGACAGTCCTGTCCGCACTCGAGGCCATTCCCACAGGCTTGAATTCGATTACGAAGCTCGCATTGCATGCCGTGAGCGGGTCGATCACAGATGTGCGTATCCCCTTCCCATATGTATTAAAAGTAGTTTCTAGAAATGCTGATGCGTGATGACATGCACTCAGGACATCATTTCAGGATTGCCACCCATCTTGGCGCAATTCTCAGGCCTCAGATCTCTCACGCTCTTCTCCAAGAACAGATCCGACGCAATGCACACCGTTCCCGACCCCCGCGTACTAGCGGCAGGGTGGCACACCACTTGCGCATCGCTCGAGAGCGTGACGCTCGCGGGCGCCACTTACGTGCACAACCGGGGACGTGGTTGGGTCACGCAGCGCGACCTCGCGGAGTTGCTCGCGGCGCGCGAACAGTCGCTGCAACAATGCGCTGCGGAGTTGCGCAAGCATGGGGCGGCGCTCGAGGAAGGTCGACGGGTGCACGGTTTGCCCCCGTCGGAGCTTGGTGTGGCGCAGAAGGGCGGTGCATCAGTTGTTGCAATCACCGCTTGAGCGTAAGCATAGTGAATCAGCAAAAACAAGAAGCGGCGAGCGAAACACGGAAAGTTGCGACGGACCCATTTCAAGGACTTTTCTTATACCC
>Ga0307510_10007040_pt1 | contig 13406 bp, 13 predicted proteins | sample 12_EM_MG_FD_207224 | JGI IMG/M metagenome (GOLD analysis project Ga0307510, IMG submission 207224) | Populus trichocarpa ectomycorrhiza microbial communities from riparian zone in the Pacific Northwest, United States - 12_EM | ecosystem: Host-associated > Plants > Roots > Unclassified | place... | reverse complement strand
GTGAGTTGCAGGAAGACTCTTGTTGAGTAGGTCGACTGATCCCGTTTCTGTGCCACAGGGCTGAATTCTTCCCTGTAATAGGCAGGAAATGCGCGAGTGACCTAGCCGACCTCGACGACCGTCTTTTGGCCAGCATCGAGCGCTCGGCTCAAGGAACCGAACTCCCCTTCAAGGGTTGCCCTATCGGACCATTGCCAAAGCGCGTGAAATGCCAGCCTATGTCGAGCTTGATTGCTCTCTGGACGCACGAGCGTCTCATCTATTCCTTCCACACTTTCCCTGTGGTGGAAAGCCAAATGTGACCACCAGGAGTGTCTGCAAGAGAGTGCCTCCCATAAGCCAGGCCACGTCGTTCGTGATCCTTGGATCAAAACGCACGTTCGCAGATCAACGATCTTCACGGGGCAATATATCCCATATGGTGCGCTCCGTTCACTGCAAGTATAGCCTTATTTATGCTCATGCGGTCTTTATCACGTCTTCCGCTGATCCAGACCTCTTTCTTAACCCGTCATTCCGGACATGTCCCCTGCAGCCTTTATTTTCCCCTCATTCCATCGCGGCTTTCTCAGAGACAGGGACGATTCAAGCCATTTGGTGCCGGTGACGGAAAAGCTGAATGCGGAAGTCGCAACGCTCATAGCGTGCGCGTTGGTGTCCTCAGGTGCGGCGAGTCCAACGTCCTCGTCATGAATCGCTGAGATGCGGTGCGGTATCAGTGCTCGCCTTGCCACTGGCGAGAGCGTGGACCCCAATTACCGAGTCGAGTATTCTTCGACATGTGACACGTGATCGTTTTCCCTTCCCAGGGCCCTCGCATCCGTTGAACGTTCGTCGGGGACCATCGAAGTTTGCGATCGGCAGCAAAGGCGAATCGCACGAGCTGGCATGCTACAGTACCCTTGATAACTCTATTATGTGTGCCCCGAGTCAAGCGATGGCCCCAATATTAATTTTTGCGTTCTGCCCCATCGATTTTCCCGATCGTGCACACCCTATGAAACCGATGGCGAAATGTTCCAAAACACCAACCCCCTCATGCGGTGTCCCTGCAGCGGACTGTTTTCGAGTACAGCTACCTCAGTGATCCCGTTCTCTATCAGTTCGCTGTCTCGATCCTCTTCTTGACCTGGGTCCACTGACCCCGCTCCGCGCACGAGCGTGCTATTTGGATACAGGCCATGTGATTTGGGGGCGAGGAAGAACTTATTCTCTCTTGTCATGTGTTCGGCGGCAGTGGTGATGAGGCTGTGGAAAAGAACGAGTCTAGAAAAGGTGAGCCCAGATGACCAAGGTCTGCAATACGTTCCTTCAATCTTCGCGGTCGGTGCCCCGGTCTACTGCCCTGCTCAACTACCGCCAGGCGATTTGCAGCGGGGAGATCGTACGCCGGTTCTATTATTGGGATTTAGCAGTCCGGCAGTCATATAGTACGCGTCTCTTAATTGAGAAGATAATCCGGACCGCGGTCAGCTGCAATCATATGGTCAACGAAGGGTCGTTACCGGTTGGATGCCTCCCTGTTGCAGTAGATGTTGACCCCGAGGTCCGGGTTTTGGGACATGTCGCACAGGCAGGTAAATTTTTGTGTCATCAGGCATGTATGTATCGAAAAGACCAAGGGGTTGTGATGTCGAGCGCCGAGGATATCCGGTATGATTACAGTATCAGCATCAGCGGAAACCCGTCTAAAACCCAAACATGGGTGAACGCCTCGGCCCGTGTCACGTGTCACGTTCCTCTAGCAGTTGCACGCAACTGTCATCGCATTCGATTGCTGTCCCGTGTAATTTTTTTTTAGTTCACTACGTTCGTATCGTTGGCCGAATACTATATCTTTTCCGTCCGCCTCCTGTCTGGTCACACTAAACAGCCAACTACCCGAAGGTCTTCTCTGTTCTCAGACTTATCGTCTCGCCATGTCCCTTTGTCTACTTCTGGCCCCGAACAACGTCCTCACTTTTTACTAACTGCCCGTCACCGATTGGGTTAATTTACTCACACCGATGCCACAAACACAATTGAGCGCTCGACCCAAACTTACGCCCATCTCTTTCAGGCAACCGCTTTGCGTCGGTTACGTAACACAGCCAAGGACTAACCTTCGCCCAACAAACCCTCTAACACAGCATCCCACTATCTCGTCGTCCTTTCCTCACAACCAACCGACTCCCCCCTCAAACCACCTTTTTCTCCCGTTTTACCATGACCGACCAGTCAGTATCATCTCGCCTCAGAACGCTTTTCGAGTTGGCTCTGGATGATTACGAACTAAACACAAAAATATCATTGGCGAAGCACCCACTCGCTCAGGAACTCGAGAATTGCCATTCCGTCGATTCAATCACTACCCTTCTTCATGATCAGGCGAGAGCCTTCGGTGAATTTCAAGGAAGAGATAGGATAATCAAATCAATCAAGAGTACAGTGTTGTTCCTATATAAACTTTCGGCCACCGCTGCCCTCGGTGATGGTATAGGCCTGGTACGTCAGAAGAGCCCGATGATGGTCTTCCTTGTATTTGATATTCATCTACAGGCATTTCCGCCTGCGGAGGCATTACGCACTGCGCTCGGAGTCCTACTCGCTGTATGCCTTTCTTAAATTCCTACCTGGCATATTCGTTGTGACACCTGAGTCCACTAGGCGGCCAAGGGCGTGGTTGATAGTTATGACGCACTCGTCGACTTGCTTGAGGCGATCGGACATATTCTTAAACGTCTCGATGTATATATGGAGACTTCTCCAACGCCCGCCATGGACGAGCTAGTGGTCAAAATAATGGCGGAGCTCCTCTCCGCCCTCGGATTGGCTACAAGAGAGCTCAAGCAGGGACGTCCGAGTGAGTCTGTTCCAGCCGAAATATTGCATATCATCTAACTCGGCGCAACGCAGAGGAAGTCTTACAAGGGATTTTTCGAGGAGACAAGCATACCGAGGCAGTCCTACAGAGGCTGGATCGGCTCACCCTGGACGAGGCCCGAATGACTGCAGCGGAGATTCTGAAAGTTGTCTACGGTCTTGTCCAAGACATGAGTAAGCAAACATACTGTACCTGTCTCTCACTGGCTATTGACTAACCTTCCCACTAGATGGAAAAGCATCTGGTGACGCTGTCCGGGAAGCTCTTGGTACGTTCTGCTGGTAATAGCGAACTAGTTCCATACCTGACTGACCGTTAGAAATCCTACATGAAATGGCGAGCGGTATGGACAAATCAAAACGTCGGTGATATTTTGATGTTGCCATTGCCATCTGAAGATGCTGAGATCGCCTGGCAGGTGATAAACTACTGCAAGACATTCGAAATTGGCTCTCCCCTCCCGATCCTTGGAAAAATCACAATATCGCCCGTGATTCGCGCCATGAAGGGACAGCAACGTGGTTTGTTCAGGGCGATACCTTCTCGGAATGGAAATCATCCGGACCAAGTTCTCTACTCTGGATACACGGGAAACGTCAGTCCTTGCCCCACACTACACCTTCTCCGATGCTGACGGTTTTCGTCTGTCTTAGCCGGAGCAGGGAAGAGTGTGCTTTGGTACGTTATAGTAACCTCCCAGTACTTTGTTTCAAGAACTTATGGTGCCGGCTAGTTCCACAATTATAGAGAATATCGACACCATGAGGAAATGTGGGCTCGCGTCCATAGCATTCTTCTACCACGATTTCAGGGAAGATCAAAAGAGAGATCTACGTGGACTGCTCTCTTCTGTCTTATTCCAGTTTTGCCACCAGTCCGACTCCTACTACGATATCCTTTCCAACTTCTATTCGACCCACTGCTATGGTGCACAATCTCCTAGCGACGATGGACTTGTCCGTTGTTTGGAGGACATACTGAAACTTCCAGGACAAGCCCCGATTTTCTTGATTCTGGATGCGTTGGACGAGTGTTCGAACGCATCCCCTATGCCGTCGCACCGTGAGAAGGCCCTAGTACTTTTAGAGAAGCTTATCGACTTGCAACTTCCAAATCTTCGCATATGCGTTATAAGCCGGCCTGAAGTCGATATCAAGGTTGTTCTCGGACCTTTGACTTTCCGGGCAATTTCTCTACAGGATGAAAGGGGACAAATGGAAGACATAGAGAACTATATCAAGTCGGTCGTTGAAAAGGACCCAAGGAACCGAAGGTGGACAGCTCAGGACAAGCAAATAGTGATTGATGTCCTCACAAGAAACGCTGACGGGATGTAAGCCACCAATAGCTAGCCCTTTGAAGACTCTTGCTGATACCGGTAATTTAGGTTCCGGTGGGTGTATTGTCAGGTGCTCTACCTTCGTGGCTGCCACCCAGGACGTATCCGGTGTGCTCTAGCCGAATTACCGGAGACACTCGATGAAACGTATGAGCGTACATTGGGAGAGATCAATAAGGCAGACTGGGAACTTGCGCACCGACTGTTTCAATCCCTCGCTGTGGCATCTCGCCCTCTCCGTGTCGAAGAATTGGCGGAGTTCCTCGCATTCGATTTCAACGCGGGGCCAACCCCAATATTCAACGAGGGATGGCGTCTGGAAGATCCAATCCATGCGGTACAGTCTACTTGCCCCAGTTTTCTTGCCATCGTCGCTGTCGGAAGTTCGCAAATTATCCAATTTTCGCATTTTTCTGTCAAGGAATACTTGACCTCCTCCCGCCTTGCTGAAGCAAACCAAGAGATTTCCCGTTATCATGTATCAATGACGCCTTCTCACTCCCTCGTTGCAAAAGCCTGCCTTGGCATCCTCCTTCACTTAGACAAAACCGTCGCCAAAGACGCTCTCCAGAAATTTCCTCTGGCACCATATGCTGCCCTACACTGGGTCGACCATGCCCGGTTCGAGGGCGTATCGGGAAATGTAGAAGATGGGATGAATATCCTGTTTGATTCGAGCAAGCCGCATCTCTCCGTCTGGGTCTCACTACACAACACAGAATTACCCTCCTGGAAGCTATTCAAACGAGGCGAAAGGCCTTTGCCCCCCAGCGGACTCCCCCTGCATTATGCCACCATTTGCGGCTTACACGCATTTGTAAAGGTGCTGGTTGTTGGGCGCCCACAGGACGTGGAATCTCGGGGCTCGGACAACTTGACTCCTCTGCATATGGCGTCACTGAGGGGGTATGAGGAGGTTGCTCGTATCCTTTTAGAGGGCGACGCGGATGTGACAGCTCAAACTGATGACGGCCAGACTCCGTTACATGTGGCGTCAAGAGAAGGACATTTGCAAGTAGTGCGTTCCCTTCTTGAGTACGGTGCATCTACAACCACCCGAGATAAGGTCGGGTCGACACCACTCCATCTCGCGTTGGAACCGCAAAAACGGGAAGACCCACACATTCCTCTCGGTGGTGCAGATACGAGAGCCGAAGATGAGAGCGAGAATGGGCTGGCACAGTTGGATGGAACATTACAAGGCGACTTTCTATCTTATCTGTTTTCGCAAGAGGCAACCGTTCAAGTCACCCGCGATCGTCTTGAGCGAGGAATGGTTAGAACAGCTCACGGTAGCACTTTGTTGTATGCGGAGTTGGGCCACAGATATACAGGACGCCTACGCTTCCATCCCGAGGTGGACGACATGGCCGGGGATGAGGGCGAGTGGAATCCCTTGTCACCGCGCAGTGGGCATGTAGATGTTGCGCAGCTTCTACTCAAGCGCGGTGCAGATCTGACAGCCCGAAACGAGCGCGGGCGCTGCCCTTTGGATTTGGCGTCGTTGAGCGGATGTATGGAGATTGTGGAGTTTCTCGTTGAGCACGGTGTAGATCCGACAGTCCAGGACAAGGATGGGCGGACCCCTTTGCATGCAGCATCACGAAACGGACATATCGGAGTCGTGCAGTTCCTTATTGAGCATGGCGCAGATCCGACAGTCCAGGACAAGGATGCGTGGACCCCTTTGCATGCAGCATCGCTAAACGGACATATCGGAGTCGTGCAGTTCCTTGTTGAGCATGGCGCAGATCCGACAGTCCAGCACAAGGATGCGTGGACCCCTTTGCAAGCAGCATCGCTAAACGGACATGTCGGAGTCGTGGAGTTCCTTGTTGAGCATGGCGCAGATCCAACAGTCCAGAACAAGAATGGGTCGACCCCTTTGCCTTTGGCATCGCTAAACGGACATATCGGAGTCGTGCAGTTCCTTGTTGAGCACGGCGCGGATCTGACTGTCAAGGTCGAGGATGGGCGCACCCCTTTGCATGCAGCATCGCTAAACGGACATATCGGAGTCGTGCAGTTCCTTATTGAGCATGGCGCAGATCCGACAGTCCAGGACAAGGATGCGTGGACCCCTTTGCATGCAGCATCGCTAAACGGACATATCGGAGTCGTGCAGTTCCTTGTTGAGCATGGCGCAGATCCAACAGTCCAGGACAAGGATGGGTGGACCCCTTTGCATTTGGCATCGCAAAACGGACATATCGGAGTTGTGCAGTTCCTTGTTGAACATGGCGCAGATCAGACAGTAGAGAACAAGGATGGGCGGACCCCTTTGCATGCAGCATCGCAAAACGGACATATCGGAGTCGTGCAGTTCCTTGTTGAGCATGGTGCAGATCTGACAGTCCAGAACAAGGATGGGTGGACCCCTTTGCATTTGGCATCGCAAAACGGACATATCGGAGTTGTGCAGTTCCTTGTTGAGCATGGCGCAGATCCGACAGTAGAGAAGAAGGATGGGCGGACCCCTTTGCATTTGGCATCGCTAAACGGACATATCGGAGTCGTGCAGTTCCTTGTTGAGCATGGCGCAGATCCAACAGTCCAGGACAAGGATGGGTGGACCCCTTTGCATCCAGCATCGCAAGATGGACATATTGGAGTTGTGCAGTTCCTTGTAGAGCATGGCGCAGATCCGACCGCCCAGAACAAGTACAGATGGACCCCTTTGCATTCCGCATCAAAGAATGGACATGCTGAAATTGTGCAGTTCCTTATTGAGCATGGCGCAAATCTGACACCCCACGACAAGGATGTGATGACCAAGTTGTGGGGACTGCGTGGCATTTGGCGTCGTACAAAGGACATGTGGAAGTCACGCCGTTCCTTGTCAAATCATGAGCCGCATGAGTCCTCATCAAGTGCGACACAGGTGTGATAGCCCGTGCCAAGCTCAGATGAACTCAGTTGCACCCAGTATATGATAGGTACATGTACTGTATGTGTTTCCGACTCCGTTTACTGTACCATGGAGATCTAACCGACTACAACAGTGTGCGTCACATTTCACTCCCATACCAAACCACTGAGGAACATTGTGCCTAGGTACGTCATTACGTTGCCTTTGAAAATTTGATTCCAGATCTGATACGGCAGTGGAAAGACCACTTCTAACGTCAGCCTTGTTTGACCGTCTCAGCCCAAGATGAACCTAAATAACATTTCTCCTTGGAATAATCCTTCAGAATCCTGTTATCGCAGTTTCAGATCGCCCAATATTTCTATCACTAACCCGGAACCCGCCCCGTCGTCCACCAGACTATCGTTTCCCACACACACCGAATTTGGTCGTTCCTTCACCGTATTGGTTGATCGCACCTTCAATTTTATTTACGGACTTATCTCACTGCCCCCATTTGTCGTTAAACCTGTTGTTATCTTACCTCTCATTCACAGCGTCCATAGACTTTGGCTTCCTGCCTTAGAGATCCATCTTCAAATGACTACTATTTCTCCGGTACTCTCGAGTCTCTACCTACAGTCTTTGTCCTGACCCCGATAGATTATGAGTGTCCTTGCGTGTATGAAAACCTCCCATCATCGCTTTCATTATAAGTCCTCGCCGTTTCTCAACCAATCCGTGTCGGGGATGAGGCAGTGTCACTTTTTCTGTTTTGTTAGTGGACTTATCTTTTTGCCTTGCAGTAATCCACTGTGTTGTAGCCTCATAGACGCACCAGTTTATGACTACACTACACATCACCCATGACACCAAGTACAGCATGATGAGCACTGGCGTATTTGAGGGCGTTGTTCGAGGACTCGAAGAGGAGAAGATGAGAACGAAAAACGAAGCCCAGAACGCTATGCATCTGATTTAAGTCCGAGATGTTGCCAGTGTGTCCGCCAAGGTGTCCGCATCTGTGATCCAGCCGTAGCCAGTCCGGTTACCGTCGCGCGCTCTGCGTGTCCGTGATATGCCAAGGCCCACCATGGACTGGTCGCATCATACACAGGTCATCGGCGCCTTGGCCGCAGATTGGTCTATTGGATACCACTCTTTAAGTGCTTTTGATGGTACTGAATGCTTGAACGAACGTTCTGGTACTGCCATATTCCGTAGTTACAGCCAAGGCTATAGCATCTCGCGGAAACCTCACAGATCAACCAGTTCTCATGTATGCATAAGAATGGCAAATGCAGTAGCCCCTGAAACGAGCTCCACGAGCCGTTCCGTTACGCTTGAGCTCTGAGCTCGAGCCCGACATCACATCGCGCGTGTCCGGGTGTGCACTCCTGACCACGTGACATCCCTCAATGCGCCCGTCGGCCCGACGCGGCCAACGTTTCACTCCTATCGTCCCATGCATCACCTCCGACCGTTTGTCCCCCAACCTCGTTGCCACACAATCAACACTTCCCCTGCCCGTTGCACCCCAATCCTTATGGCCGGAGACTCGCGGATCGCCCAACCATCCTCGGCCGACGTCAAAGCACGAAAAGCTCCCCGCTCCACGTAGCACACGTCGTTCACAGCCCCTCACAAGTCGGGTCTCGGTCTGCGTCCGGAAGGGTTCTTGTTGTATATAGGCTCATCAAGGCTACCCTTCGTACGTTTATCCATCTCCTTTTGCTTCAGATGGTCCGCTCTCCATCCTACACCTTCCAATCTTACTTTAGACTTTTACGAGCAAACGTCACCGTACTATTTTCGCCCTCGTCGTCAACGTGGTTGACGTCGCACAGGTTGCTACTGTCCAGAGAATTTTCCTGCATTTCGGACACCGCTGCCCCTTGTCTACGTCGTCGTGTGGGTCTGTCGCCGGCAGTACCACCCTCGAGTTCGTCTATTCACTCCCCCCCCCCCTCTAGCTCACTATTGCGCATAGAATACTGGACTCTTACTGTCTCGGACTCTCATATATAAACCCCCGCGCCTGGTCCCGTCAAAGGCAGGCAACGGCGGCCCCACTTTCCCTCGTCTTGTTTGTGTGCGCTCGACTCTCGCCCAACTGATAGACGAAAAAGCAAGCCGTCGTTCGTCCTTCATATTCGCAATTTGCACGTTTCCTTTTCTCTTGCCATTTACTTGCCTTCGCAGATCATGTCGCCCTCCCTGACGGACTTGCGACTCCCGACGTACCTTCAGCTTCTCATCGCTGTGCCCCCTCAATCCTCTCTCTTTATCGCACGCTTCTGGTCTCTCGGAATCCCGTCCTCTTCCCCTCGGACCTCTGTCTCTCGGAACCCACTTGTTAGGTCTCCCCGACTTGGCACCTTACAGCACACTACGTACACCGTCACAGGTGCCGTACGTCAGTGACATACATCGGGTCAGGGACTCAATGTGGCATGTTCATGCGCACGTCGACAACACACCTTAGGAGGACATGGGGTGGCAACAGGTCAGTTTGTTGACATTATTCTCATAGAATTGACTATTTGAGATGGAGAAGGCGCGGTCAAGAGGGAAGCAATAAAGTAGGTGATTAGAATAGATGATATAGTACTTGTATATGCGTGAAGACATCATTCGTGTGAGGGTCAGACGCCTCAGACAATTGAGTAAGGCGTCTTCGTACATAATGCATGATGTGCTGAGTGGGACCCGCCGCGCCCGAAAAAAGGACGATAATTGATAAGAAAATTTGTGGGGTTTACCGAGAGATGAAGGTGGCGAATTTGGCGCCACAGTGACTTGCAATCTCCACCACGGGCCTCTCTGTAATGCATCTTCAGTTTGTCCCTCCAGTACTGTAAAGCCTATCTGCGCCTCATCATGTCTCATCCATCCATCTTCTCAATTACAAAGCAAAAAATGGCCGGCCGTCCCACTCCTTTAATCTCCTGTCCTGCATAACCCCAGCACAAGAGTGTCTCGTGTGGTTGTACAAGCTCCGTAGTCCTATGATTACCCCATGTAGTGAGCCACGGACAGTGCTCTAATGTCATTTGTATCCCTGATGCAGTTCGACTAGACCACCTAACCCGTGAACCTTGTATCAATCAACGTATTCGCCTCTCACCACATTGTCACGAGGCGAGGTGCCCTACATGACGTGCCCAATTTCCAACAAGTTGTGAATTCCTAGTCGTCACCCATTATCGTTCTGTTTCTCTCACTGGCAGCAATCACACAGTCCCGGCCGACTTGTTCATCATACATGAGAGTTTCTGCGCCCTTATTTCTCCCGCTCTTCGTCGCGTTTATTTAGAAGATGGGGAAGGCCGTAGCTGGCGGTAGTTGACGACCTCAAGTTGGAGAGAGCCACCCTTAAAGCACGTGTCGTGACTCTCAAACACGAAAAGAAATCCTCTTCAGAGTGCCCGTTGTCAGCACGTAAGGCTGATTCTCGCCTTATTTTGACGACACGTGCTGCACGCCTCGTGCCCGACAAAGCAAACCGGGAGGCACAAGTCCCATGAAAGAAGCGCATGTTGCCCTCGACACCCTGAGGACAAAAGAAGCTATGTGCGTCGCGAAACAGCACCTGGAAGAGCTCGGGTCTGAGTATAAAGCTCTCAATTCCGGTGAGTTACAGAGACACTCTTGTTAGATAGGTTGACTAATCCCGTTTCATGTGCCAGGGGCCTGAATTCTTCCCCTGTAATGTGCACGAACCGCACGAGTGACCTAGCCGACCGCGAAGACCGTCTTTGGCCAGCATCGAGCCCTCGTTTCAGGGAACCGATCTCCCTTTCAAGGGTTGCCCTATTAGGCCATTTCCAAAGCGCGCGAAACGCCAGCCGATGCCGAGCTTGCTTGATCTCTGGACGCACGAGCTTCTTACTTATTCTTTCCAAGCATTCCATTTAGCGGCGGAAAACCACCTGTGACAACCACGATTGTCTGCAAAAGAGCGCCTCCCGTGAGTCAGGCCGCGTCTCTTGTGATCCTTGGATCAAAACGTCCGTTCGCAGACTCAATGATCTTCACGAAGCAACATGTCCCATATGGTGCGACCCATTCGCCACAGGCATAGCCTTCTTCACGCTCATGCACTCTCTATCCCGCCTCCTGTTGATTCAGGCCTCTTTCTTTGCCAGCCACAGTCCCATGGTTCGTCTTCGAGAGGGCGCGGTCATCATTTGGTTGATGGAGGACGAGATTTGCGTAGACGTGTACTATGCGGAGTTGCTGGAGCCCGACAAGTATGAGTGGTATATGCGGGTCGCGAGGCATGGTTGGGAACTCCAAGTACGCGAATCATGACATATCCCCTTGTTGTGTTCATAATGTTTGTAAAGACTATTCATTTCCCAAGATATGGTACATACCCGCGTAGTTCGGTACAAGGACACAGATCAAACAGGGATACTTGCTTGTAAAGGATTGGGAGGATTGATCAAGGGGATATGAAGGTTCAACGGACAGGGACGGCATACCAGATATGACGCTGTCAGCATTGGAAGGATGAATAACGAAATTGGACGGTCGATGGCACCAGGGTCCTTGGTTGCACGGAAAATGAGACGAAACTATGAGCACAGCATGACACGACAGCATTGAACCTTGGTTACGAGAATGGAAGCGAGCGACGGAGAGCACTGCTCGAGTCCAGCGGGCGTCCAGCGGATGGTGCGTTGCGCAACGCGACGCCAAGGCGAAGCACCGCAGCGCAGTCGGTAGGGTTCTGCTTTGCGTGGCGCACCAGTTGGAGCGCGATGGCCCATGGCAAGGGAACAGCGACGAGGGCGAGACCGCGCTCGTTGAAGATCGTCTGCGGCACAGCATTTTTGGTGCTGCGTCGAGGGGCAGAAGATCGTAGTTGCGTCCTTGCTAGCTGCGAGATGATAGGCGTAAAATTAGAGAGAAAGCGAGTCAGAGGGCTGGAGTCACGACGCACTCGAGTGCCCCAGGGAAGCGCGGCATCTGCGTGGTCGTTCATCCAATCGGCGCCGAGACCCAACCCGCGAGTGGTCTCAGCGATACAGGTTCGGAATCGTTGATCTGCATCGGGAAAACCGAGGGCGCAGTACTTGAATACGAAGGAACGGTAGGATGTGGTCGATGTTTTGGGTGCTCTCGCGGTGGGAGTTGGACGGGTGGAGAACCGTGACGGCTCCGCCGTGCACGACGAGGCGCACCTGGAACCGGAAGGAGAAGTACAGCCTCTTGGAGGGATCGGAGAGCGCTTGGGTGAGCAAGTTGCCCGTAAGAGGAATGTCGTTCATGTCTTTCAGAGCAGGAACGGTGGGAAGCTGTGCTAGCGGTACTGTCGGCGGCACCGACACGGGCACACGGATGAAGGAAAAAGACGGGGCTAGGAATCACTGTCGCTGTCCGTACAGGTACGGATTGGGGAAGGTAGAGAGCGCCATTTTGGAGGGGGGATGAGGTGAGGGGACGTTGAAGTAGAGAGGTGCTAGGTTGGAGTGGGGTTACAGTGGTGACATGGCGACGCGAGGAGATATGGTAGTGCGGGCCCAGTGAGGGAGAGGAAAGGGGAGGAGGAACAGGGGACGAGCTCGGAGTCGGAGTCATCATACTGCTTGAAGTGGAAACCCGCCCAGACCCTAACCCAAATCTAGGTGTATGGCGTCGCGATCCTGCAATGCCAGCACTCAGGCTGTCTTCGCCTTGCTGTCTCGCGTAGTTTTTTCCATTTCATCGACTTGTTATCGTTGGCCGAATACTACTTCTGTTTCCTCTTGGTCTTTCCCGTCCCCTTTCGTCTGGCCACATTCGGCAGTCAACTACCTGAAGACCTCTCAGAGCCTCATCGTCTCGGTGACTCCCCCCCGTTTGCGCTGAGAAAGGTAATCGAGTATCCAGAACTCACGTTACCCGATTCGGAGCCGAAGGAGCTCGAGTATTCCTGCAGTCGGTCGACCCTTGTACAGACCTTGTTCAATTGATGCACTGGCAGCTAGTGAGAAAAGTGCGAGGACGTTGTCCGAGGTCAGAAGTAGACAAAGGGTTTATTGGCACAAGAAGCACCACCGTTTGTAGTCGGCTTCGTCGGACATGCATCGCATCAAGGACTGTACTTTCACATTATTCCCATAGAATTGTGTATCTAAGACAAAGAAGGCGCGGTCGAAAGGATACGCAAACAATAAAGTAGGTGACCAATGAAGATGATATGGTACTATATATGCGTGGAGGCACCATTTGTGTGAGGGTCAGTATATCGCAGACGGAAAGTCCGCGTGAGAGTTCGGAGATAAGGGGAATACGAACCGCGCTCCCGAGATGGCCGAGAACGCAAGCCGGAGCTCGAGTTGAAACGAAGCGCGAGGTGAAGTCGCGCG
>Ga0307510_10007039_pt1 | contig 13407 bp, 11 predicted proteins | sample 12_EM_MG_FD_207224 | JGI IMG/M metagenome (GOLD analysis project Ga0307510, IMG submission 207224) | Populus trichocarpa ectomycorrhiza microbial communities from riparian zone in the Pacific Northwest, United States - 12_EM | ecosystem: Host-associated > Plants > Roots > Unclassified | place... | reverse complement strand
AAAATATTTTTTTAATTTATTTTTCATGACATTGTCAATTATCAAAATATAATCTAATTTTCAGAAATTATTTTTCTATAAAAACTATTTTTCAAAAAAAAAACTACTTTCCAGCAAACAAATATATATTTATTGTAACTTGATAACGTGAAATGCCCAATACACCTTTTTACGAACCATATAAACAAGTTCGAGTAAAAGACATAGGTTTTTAAGCACCAAATGATCAATTTAATGAAAATAGGTATAACATTTTATTTAAGTTTTGGATCGTGTTTAAATTTTATAAGGAGATTTTACTGTTTTATCACTCTGTTCTACAATGTTTTCAATTAAACTGTTTTTTCAATTTTATTAATTTTACTAGTTAAATATGGATTTTGCCTTTATTTTTTTTTATCTGCTCAGGGTTTTTTTTTTTTTTTTTTCTCTTTTTAGTTTAGGTTAGTGAGGGACCTATTTAAACCATTATAAGCCTTTTTGTTTCAAAACAAATGATGGCAGACTATTTTTATTAAGAATAAACAGTATGATTAGGATTCCTTGGACCCTTTTCATGACTTATGTTTTATTTTTTATTCCTAATCTGAATTACTTCAGGCTACGTAAATTCCTATATGTTTAACATAACAACTAAAAAGCTAGCTAGACAGGATCCATGTCGATCTGTATCACTTAAATTCCGCCTGAACTTTTCATTTAGCCCATCGCATTCAAATTTTATTATTTAGCTTACGGTGGCGATGCATTTAATGAATTACTCCGTAGGTTATTAAGTTCTGGGCAGTCAGAGAGCTGCCGTAGAACCATTCAATGATATGGTCTCCTGCCTCTGACTATCTTCCACTGGGAGGCAAGAGCCCGGACTTTGAATCCTTCACGTAAACAAAGAGAATAGCTGAGGTAGTAGGAATTGACTATTTGACTCATTATCCCTCGTTGAAAACTAGACTGCCAACTCGTGTTATTGGAACCGATTTAAATTTTTTTAACATGAAAAGGAGATTTTCAGGTTATGATAGTGTTTCTAAATAAACAAAAATAACCTGACAATTAGATCATTAACTTTACTATATCTAATAAAATCAGTTAATTTAATAATACAATTTAAATCGGAGGCAATAATAGAAAATGAACCATATATAAAAAAATATTTGGCAATAATTAACTAAAAAATAAGTCATTGATATCGTACTTGTAAGGAGAAGAAATAAAAGATCGTTGGAGACCCACTACCACTCCACCATAGACATCACCTAAAACGAAAAGAGTTTGTTGAGATGATTCAAATTCCACTACAAAAGGATGCAAGATGATATCAAAAGAAATTGCATGGTTCACTAAAGCAATGCCCTAGAAAAAGCAAACTAAACAAAACACAATGAATTGAGTATTTAACAAAGGATGTAGAAAACATATAAAAAAAAACAGAGCCCAATCTCAAATAAAATAATATTAAAGGTTAAAATTGAAAAAATATTAGCTTAAAAGAATGATAAAAAAAAAAAACAAAGCAACTCTTAGCGAACATCCTTAAGCTGAGTTAATTTTTCAAACTACAACTCATGAAATTCCAAAATAGGCTTAAGCAAGAAGCTCAAATTCAAATCAATTCAATGTTGAAGGATGAAATTAAGTGTAAAAAATACCAAACTAAAAAATTTAGGAAAGCAAAAAAACAAATTAAAAGAATGAGGATAAATTTGATAGGAAAAAAATGATTGAGGGTGAAATTGTCAAAAAAATTACATTATAAAAATGATCTCAGATGACATAAATAACAATTAAAAGAATGAGGACCAAACAAGAAAAAAATTTAAAAATCAATTGAGGATGAAATAGAAACAAATTTTGAATTTCATAAGTTATTTCATATAAAACAAATATTAACCAAAAGATCAGGGACTAAATAAAAAACAAAGAGAAGTAAAAAAAAATCAAATGAGGATGAAATTAAAACAAATTTTGATTTTCATAAATTATTTGAAATTAAAAAAATATCAACCAAAAGATTAGGGACAAAATCAAGAACAAAGAGAAGCTAAGGGGGTGATTTGAAACTTTAAAAGGCGGGGCGCAAGAATTGAGAGAGAGAGAGGAAAAAAAAGACTGTCGGAACCAAACTGGAGCTTCGTTTTCTACACACACCATCGTTACATGGGGAAGACACCAAGACGAATCTAAAGACGTTCTAATATAAAATGACATTTTGGGTTGCCAAAATCAGCTGCATATGTCGTCCAAAGACAGTGAAGCGACTGACGTGTGCCTAGCATGCATCAACGAATTTTTTAAAGTCCCTTTAATTTATTAAAAGACAAAACTAACCCTCACTTTATCCAATACAAAAAAAAAACCAATAATACAAACCCTGAGTGGTGTAACTCAATTGATCAGGCCCTAGGTTTGCTCTCTAGAAATCACCAGTTCGAGTCCCACAAACCTTAGGGCCACTAGAGGCTTATATGGTCGTTAACTTCATAGCCAGAAGATTAGTTAAGGTGCGCGCAAGCTGGCCTGAACACCCACATTAATAAATAAATAAAAAACAAACAATACAATAACAAAAATACCCTCAGATACAAGACATAAAAAAATAAATCCCTAGAAATTTACCTATACAAGGTTAAATTAGTTATTTTATTGTATACTTTATTAGTAAAAATATAATCTACTCTTCAATGACACCTAATAATGTATTAATCTTGATAATATTTATGATAATTTACTATACAATTTAAAAGGCAAATACTTTTCCTGATTAATTTAATTATATCAGAATGCTACATTATAAAGACAATCTATCCGCAACCTTTAGCCTACAGTTTTTTGTTTTTTTTTGAAGGACAAGAAGATAAATTCATTGTTGTCGTCCATGCTGAAATGTGTCGAGTGAAAATGTGAAAATACAAGAAAAAGACATCTAAGACTTTCCAACACATAAATCATAGCTAACTTCATTATATTTTCGAATGTCTTTCAAAATTGGACCTAACACCTTCACGCCATTAATGCCCAGGTTACAATTCAGTTGATCATTTTTCCCAAGTCCAGATTGAATACACGTGATTCTGTCTCGCAACAGAAGCAATCTACCATGAAAGGAACCACAAAAAAAACTTTGGAAAGACTGCTTTTCTTGTGCTCTTTTGTTCTCTCCAGCATAAGAACCTCTACTACTCTGGACACTGTAACTCCTAGTCAACCCATCAGTGATGGCCAGACGATAGTTTCACCAGGTGAAAGCTTTGAACTTGGATTTTTCAGCCCAGGTAGTTCAAGAAATCGATATTTAGGAATTTGGTACAAGAAGATATCCATGGGGACTGTTGTGTGGGTAGCTAATAGAGAAGCACCGCTTTTTGATCATTTGGGGGTGCTAAAAGTTACTGCACAAGGAAATCTTGTTCTTCTCAATAGCACAAAAGGAATTGTTTGGTCATCAAATACATCAAGAGCAGCAGAAAATATTCCAGATGCAAGGCTTTTGGAGTCTGGTAACCTTGTGGTGGAAGATGGAAATGATGATGGCCCAGATAAGTATTTATGGCAGAGCTTTGATTATCCATGTGATACCTTGCTGCCAGGCATGAAGCTTGGAAGAAACTTGGCTTCTGGTTTTGACTGGTTTTTATCATCTTGGAAGAGCACGGATGATCCTGCTCATGGTGACTTTACATTTCGGATAGATCTTCATGGGGTTCCACAGTTAGTCCTTAAGAAAGGGTCTGTAATACAGTTTAGAGCAGGGTCATGGAATGGCATTCGTTGGTCTGGGGCTCAAGCAATGGTGAGAAATCCAGTATACACATACGAATTCGTATCAAATGAGACATACGTTTATTACAAGTATGAGCTACTGAACAGTTCCGTTTTTTCAAGGATGGTACTGAATGCGTCTGGTGTTTCACAGCGCTTCACCTGGATTGATAGGTCGCATAGTTGGGTGCTTTATTATGTAGTGATAGTTGATCAATGTGACAATTATGCCTTTTGCGGTGCGTATGCTAGTTGTAACATTAACAAATCTCCTGTATGTTCATGCTTGCAAGGATTTGAACCCAAGTCTCCTCGAGATTGGAGTTTCCTAGATTGGTCTGATGGATGTGCTCGAAGGACTCTGTTGGATTGTGATAAAGGAGATGGGTTTTTGAAGCACGCAGGAGTGAAATTGCCAGATACGACTTATGCGTCGGTTAATAAGAGCATTGGACTTGAGAAATGTGGCGAATTGTGTTCTAATAATTGCTTTTGCACGGCATATGCGAACTCAGATGTCAGAGGAGGAGGAAGTGGTTGCATCCTTTGGTTTAGAGACTTGATTGACATAAGAGAATTCTCTGATGGTGGGCAGGACCTCTATATCCGAGTGGCTGCCTCAGAACTAGGTATCCATCCTTCCTTGATGTTCTTCCTACTTTCTAGATTTGATTATAGCATTCCAATTGACCATATTTTATACATTCTATTGAGATAATGATTAGCTGAGAAACCCTTGCAGAAGCAGTGCCAAGGGTCAAACTTGCAGAAACAGGGAGAAAATTGGCTAACTAATTCTGTTTTTTCTTTCTTTGCTTCAGGGAATATTGGGGCAAAAAGAAGCTCCAATGACAAGAAGCTACTGGGAATCATATTTGGCTCCGTTATTTTCATAGCAATGCTTGCAATTGGATTAATCTTGTACATCAGGAAAAAGAAAGGTAAGTCTTAGTTGTGGGTGCGTGTTATCTACATTGCAATATGTGAAGGATAAATCAGGTCAAATGGTTAAGTCATTATGTTTGAAATATTGGTGCAATCAAATCTGCTTCTCTTACAGCGAAGACGAAAAATAGCCTGGAAAAGAATTGCAATGATGAAGATGAAAACGAAGTCATGGAGCTGCCAATATTTGATATGAAAACTATTATTAAAGCCACAGAGAACTTTTCGATTGACAAGAAGCTTGGAGAGGGTGGTTTCGGAACTGTTTATAAGGTAATATCATGCTAAGTTTATGTTCTCTAAGATTAAATTTTACGAAGCGAATTTGTGTTTTTGTGATTTTTTCAGGGAAATTTGAACGAGGGGCAGGAAATTGCTGTGAAGAGACTTTCACAGGATTCTAGACAAGGACTGAAAGAGTTCAAAAATGAAGTAATCTTAATTGCTAAACTTCAGCACCGCAATCTTGTAAAGCTTCTCGGCTGTTGCGTCGAAAGAGATGAAAGAATGTTAATCTACGAATACATGCCCAATAAAAGCTTGGACTACTTCATTTTTGGTTAGAATCTCCTCAGCGTGCCAGCAGTTCTATCATAATCTTTGTTATTCATATTTTTATATTCTTTTTGGAATGAGAATTTAGGTATAAAATATAACTTCCATCAGAAATTCTCCAGATGAATCAAGAAGGAAAGAACTGGATTGGCATCACCGCATCAACATTATCAATGGAATTGCTAGAGGACTTCTTTATCTTCATCAAGACTCTAGACTGAGGATTATCCATAGAGATCTTAAAGCCAGCAACGTTTTGCTAGATAGTAAGATGGACCCGAAGATTTCAGATTTTGGCTTGGCTAGAATGTTTGGCGGAGATGAAACCGAGGCAAACACAAAAAAAGTTGTAGGAACATAGTTAAGTATGCCTAGGCTACCATAACCTCTCCATGGCTTGTGTCTAATATTTTATTTTTTTATCACTAAAATCTTCCTCTTTTTTGCAGTGGTTACATGTCCCCTGAATATGCAATTGATGGGCTCTTCTCAGTGAAATCAGATGTCTTTAGCTTCGGTGTTTTAGTACTAGAGATAGTGAGTGGAAGGAAAAACAGAGGATTTAACCATCCAGATCATCAACACAATCTTCTTGGACATGTACGCACAGGGAGCTGTAGATGCGCTCTCCAAAGTCTACTAATAATATTCATGGCCTGGAAATATGTGAATGGGATCGAACAAACTGACGTATATATGTTGTTCATGTGTTTCAGGCTTGGAGATTGTGGATGGAAGAGAGGCCACTGGAACTAATTGATGATATTCTAGGTGAATCCTGTGCTCTTTCTGAAGTGCTGCGATGCATTCATGTGGCTCTTTTGTGTGTGCAGCAACGACCTGACGACAGGCCATCCATGTCAACAGTGGTTCTCATGTTTGGTAGTGACACGATGTTGCCACAACCAAAGCAACCTGGTTTTTTTACAGAAAGGAACGTGGTTGAAGCAGAGTCTTCCGCAAGCAAGAATGATTCATCAACAAAAAACCAAATCACCATTTCATTATTAGAGCCACGGTAGAAATGGGGTTAAAATATCTATTACTTTTTACAAAAGAAAATCATTCATGCAGTGATAATCTCTCTGTGTCAACACTGTTATGATTTTCTGGTTATCTGTACAGGGATTTAGATCTTACTTAGGATTATATACACACACATACATATATATTTTGTTACTTGTTATTCGAAAATATGTATGATATGGTTTTTGAAATCCTTGAACTCTGTCTTTTCTTTTGAATTCTTGAATCAAATTGACCGCAAACTTCTTGCTTAATTTGTTGAAACCGTGTGGGCATGGGTATATCAGAAACTGACATCACGTACCTGGTATAACAAGAACTTGTACAGGAGGCAGACACCTGAAGAAAGTCTTTGCAGATTCACGTGGTAGACCTTTGGACAATTGAAGAAGACAGTCAGCTGCTCCTTGTCAATTGAACAGCCTGTCGAGTGATCAATTTTTTAATCCCACCAGGTAGCTCAAATATATTTCTTTCTTTTCCATCTGTTGTGCTGTACAAGTTGATAACCATGGATTCAGGTTGCATGAGAGACTTTTCAAATCTGATCAAGCCCCGTATTGTCAGTTCGGAATTTAAATATTTCTTCCCACTTCATTTATTTGTTGGATGAAAAGAGAGGATGATTGTGAGGGGTCCAGTATGAAAAAGAAGGAAGCAAACTTGAAAATAAAATATTACAGAAAAACACAGAGGTAAATTAATATACATAATTTTTTCTGTACATTTTGTGTATTTCTATAAATTAAGTTATAATCAATTAAATAATTTTTCAAAATATTAACAACATATATACTAATTGAGGAGAAGAATTCATTGTTCCCTCCTCACATAGCATTCGTATTTCTATTTATTTTTTTAATTTTTTTTGTTATTTAAAAATTTATTTTTCAATTTATTCTTCAATAAATTTACTTATCCTAGTCTCATGATTCGGGCTGTAGGTTTGGTGGGTTAACTCAGGTTTTTTTATCCTTCTTTTTAGTTGATTTTCTTTCCAAATCTCATCACTCTACATTTGGTTGATTTGGAATTAGATTTTATAATTTCTTTTGATTTGTTTTCTATGAGGTTATCATGGTCTCATTACCTGGATCCTAGGTTTGACGTGTTAACCTGAGTTGACTCAGGTACCTGGGTTGCAGGTTTGGCAGGTTAAGTTTGGTATTTTTGTCTTTTTTAGTTGATTTTCTTTCCAAATCCCATCCTTTCATATTTGGTTTATTTGGAACTATACTTTATCATTTTTTTTTATTTGCTTTCTATGAGGTTATTTTGTCTCATTTCTTGGGTCACGAGTTTGGCGGGTTAACCTAAGTTGATTCAAGTTGTTTGTTTTTTTGTATTTTTTTAATTGATTTTTTTTTTTAATTTCATCTTTCAACATTGGGCTGATGAGGAATTGAGTTTCATAATTTGTTTTGATTTTTTATATATTAGGTTATCATGATCCCATGATCTGGGTCATTGATTTGGTAGGGTAATCCAGGTTGATTGGGTCGAACTACTATGTTTTTGTCTTAATATTTTTCTTAAAAGGATGTTGTCTTAAATATCTTTTTAGTCAAATTATGTGTTAACAGTAGTTCAAGTTGTTTTTAGACTCGTCAAGTTAACCAGATCATATCGAATTAATTTCTATATGATTTAATTTTTTTTACTAGAAAACTCATGAGTAAAACCTTGATATCTTTTATGTTAAAAATAATTGATCTGTAGAGTCTGAGTAGCACAAGAAATAATCATGTTATTATAGTAAGATAAGAAAGTTACTGTATGGTAACTAATGAATAGCTAACACGAGTTCACCTAATCCCACTTATTTAAAAAGATACAACAATTTTTTAAACAAGTGAAAAATTAATTTTGGCGAATTCAAAATTAATACTTAAAGAAAGCTTAGGTTTATAATTGAAGGTAGATGTTGATAATTTTAACTAGAAGTTAAACAAAAAGAAGAAGAAGAAGTTTTACTGTCAAACCTTACCCATTAAGCCCAGCCAAATTCGTAAAACAAAACATCAAATCAAAATTAGAAAAACAATTCCTACAACAATAGAGCATCCATCACCCATTAAGCCCAGCCCCAGCTCCATTATCGGGTCTACTGTCAAATCAAAGCAGCAAACAAATTGATTACGTTTTGTTTTTTAAATTACTTTTTATTTAAAAATATATTAAAATATTTTTTATTTTTTTATAATATTAGTAGATTAAAACGATCTAAAAATATTAAAAAATTAATTTTAAACAAATAAAAATTTTAAAATTTAGAAAACATCATTTGAAGCACAATTCCAAATAGCCTTTTAGGGTATATTTGTTTACATGGTGTGGCTGTTTTTTTTTTAATAATTTTTTTTGCTTCATATTAATTTTTTTATGCTTTTTAATCGTTTTGATATGTTAATATATAAAATAAATTTTAAAAAATAAATTAACATTATTTTAATGTATTTTCAAACGAAAAACATTTTAAAAAGTAACTGCTACGGCAATGCCAAAAACTACCTTAATCATCAAAAAAAAAAAATGTTGGATCCGATATTAAATTCTGTTTTATTATTATTATTATTACTGTTATTATAAATATTATCATCACAACTATTATTATTATTATTATTATTATTATTATTAACTTAATTAATAATAATAATAATAATAATAATAATATCATCATCATCATCATTGAAAAAATAAAAACCTTGGATTTGATTTGAATGATAGAATTAAAAACTATAAAAACTTTAACAAAAAGATCAAGAAAAACAATAAAAAATCAAAAGAAAAGGGATCAAATTGAAATCACTATTATTCTCATTGAAAAAACAAAAATCATAAACTTGTTTTTAAAGAATAAAATTGAAAGCAATAAAAACTTTCACGAAAGAACAAAGAAAAAAAATTAAAATTAAAAGCAGAGGAACTGAATCGAAACATATTATATATACAAATTAAAAATTAAGAGTTAAATTAAAAATAAATAAAACTTTAATAAAATTGAAAATAATAAAAATACAAAAATTAAAACTAAAATTACTGAATTTGAAATAACAAGACAATGAGGATTTGGGTTAGGTAGTAGCTTAGCAGGGGTGCCTGGACAGAAAGCAAGAAATCTTCTAGTTAAGTCAAGAAATATCTAATTTCTTTTGACATTATATGCTTAAAATGGGGATTTATACTCAAATTATTTCCAAAATTCAAACTTAAGCCAAGAATATATTATTTACATATGCTGCAAGAAAAATATACTGTATACAAATGAAAAGCTCAATAAAAAAAGAAGTAAAACACAGAAAAGAATCTGCAGTTCCATCTCTGGAGAAGAAACAAAGCCTAAGATACAGTTGCTATGCCCAAACCCCAGGTCCATAGCATCAAATAGAACTAGTTCTTCGATCATAACAATTAAAATGAGAATTTCTTTCAGGAAGACGATATAACGATCCTTTGTTTTTGCTGCTGCAAGAGAGAAGTTGTATACATTTAGTGTTTTGTTGAAGTAATGTCTACCGCGGTTCAAACACTGTGAAGCTGATGTCATTCCTAGAAGCTGATCGAATACTGCTTGATGAAGTCTCCGGTTCAGGAAAATTTCTTTCTGTGTAAAAACCAGGCTGTTTTGGCCGAGGCAGTGAGATCTCACTGCTCAACATTACTACCACAGTTGACATGCTTGGCCTATCATCGGGTCGTTGTTGCACGCATAAAAGACCAACCTGAATGTGTCTTAGGATTTCAGATAAAGAAGAAGAGTCATCAATCGTTATATCCATCAGCTCCAATGGCCTCCCTTCATTCCACAGTTTCCACGCCTGCAACATATTAGAAGAATAAGTTCTTCAAATTCGTTCTCCTACTACTGGAATTGAGCTAATTCCCAAAAACAAAAAAAATAGAGTAAAGAAACATTGCCAAAAACACGTCATATCATTTGGAGAGGTCTTAGCAGAATTGAAAATGCAACTTGACATCTTTCATATCACTATTTATACTTACATGCCCAAGAAGGTTGTGGTTGTGATCAGGGTGGTAAAATCCTCTGTTTTTCTTCCCACTCACTATCTCGAGTACTAAAACACCAAAGCTAAAGACGTCAGATTTGATTGAGAAGAGCCCATCGACTGCATACTCGGGAGAGATATAGCCACTGGAAACAACATTGAAAAGTAAAATTAAACTTCATTTCATTTTCTTTCTTGGCCGCTGAAAGAAAAGAAGAGGGAAAACAGAATGAATGGTGTAACAAAGTGCTGGTATACATACTAGGTTCCCACGATCCTATTAGTATTGGCCTCTATTTGATCTCCCCCAAATATTCTGGCCATGCCAAAATCTGATATTTTTGGGTTCATAGAATTGTCTAGAAGCACATTGCTGGCTTTGAGATCCCTATGGATAATCCTCAATCTGGAGTCTTGGTGAAGATAAAGAAGCCCCCTTGCAATGCCGCCAATTATGTTCATGTGTGTTTGCCAATCAAGTAGGTTTCTGCTTTTTTTATCTGAAAAAATTCCTCGACAAAATTAGTCCAATCATGACTTATTGAAACTATAATGCAAGGAGAACAGACGAAATATCCATGTTTACAGCAGAACGAACCGAATATAAAGTTGTCCAAGCTTTTATTTGGCATGTACTCGTAGATTAACATTCTTTCATCTCCTTCAATGCAACAACCAAGAAGCTTTACAAGATTGCGGTGCTGAAGTTTGGCAATCAATATAACTTCATTTTTGAACTCTTTCAGTCCCTGTCCAGAATTCTTTGAAAGCCTTTTCACTGCTATTTCTTGTCCATCGGTCAATATTCCCTGAATGTTCAACAAAAGTCAACAAACCCACCCTTGAATTAACTTATATTGGCAGTATGATGCAATTTTACCTTGTATACAGATCCAAAACCACCTTCTCCCAGTTTGTTATTGTATGAAAAGTAATCTGTGGCATTCTTTATAGTAATAAAATCGAATGCCGGTAACTCCATATCATCCTTCCTGCCGCTCTCATCCTTCAAATTATCAATGCGGATGCTTGACGTGTAGGCTAAATAGTTCAAGATTAATTAGCCGTTAACAATTATTTATTAGAAACAAAATGAGTTAAATCTTTAATTAGGTTCGGTATCCACAGTCAAGCAACAACTGGCTTTGTTACGAAATTGGCAATTGATCTCATTTAATCCTTTATTTGCATGCTAATCCTGTTTAATTTGTGATACAAAATCAACAACCTTTTTTTACCTTGTCTAGTCTTCCTTCTTCTCCTCATGTACAACATGAATCCTAATACAAGCAACACCACAGCAGAAATCAATGTGCCAATAATGATCCTCCGTCGCTTCCTCTTACTCGAACTTTTCTTTTCATAACTACCTGAAACATTGGAAGAGTAGAAGACTATTAAGTAGACAGCCTGACAAGTTCGAATATAAGCTGTCATTGGATGACTCCAAACTTGCAAGATTTATCCTGTTCTTACATCATTCAAAATTAGTTTTAGATGTTCGCATCATAAGTAGTTCCTAAAAAGAAAGTAAAGCAGAAGAAAGACTAAAAATATGATGAAGTAAGGAAACATACTTAGTTCTGAAGCAGCCATTCGTATGTAGAGATCCTGCCCACCAAGCGGAAGATGTTTAGTGTCCCTGAGGTCATCAAACCAAAGGTAGCAGCCACTTGCTCCTCTTCTAATATCTGAATTTCCGTAGGCCACACACGAGCAGTTTGAAAGGCACATATTCCTACATTCAACTAGGCTCATGCTAGTATTCACCCAGGAATCAGACATGTCTGGCAATTTGACACCAGTGAGCTGCAGAAATCCATCTCCATTTTTACAACCAAGCTTTGTTCGTCTAACACAACCACCAAACCAATCTTGTTTATTCCAGCTCTCAGGAGTTCTTGGTATGAAACTTTCCAAGCAGGAACAGACGGCTCCATTACTGTTGCTGCAAATACCGTTGGCACCACACAAGGTATAAGTGTCACACTGATCAATCTGCACTACAGAGTAAGATCCCCAAAGATTATTTTGAGTTATCCATGTGAGACGCTGTGGTATGCCTGAAGGATTTATCACCAACCTTGATGGAACTGAACTGTTTAGAAGATCAAACGTGTAATAGGACTCGGTGGCAGTTGAAACAAATTGTTCTCCGTAAACAGTATTCGATATCGTTTCGGGGACTCCTCCCCAACGGAAACCGTTCCATATGCCAGTTCTATATAAAATTTCAAGACCCCTCATAAGCAGCATCTGGTTATATCCGCGAGGATCCAACCGAAATGTAAAATCACCTCGAGCAGGATCATCTGCACTCTTCCAAGATGATATATACCTATCAAGACCAGTCACCAAATTTTTTCCCCACTTCATGCCTGGAAGTAAGGTTTCACTCGGATTATCAAAGCTTTGCCACAAAAAGTTATCCGGGTTGTTGTCATTTCCATCTTTCACGGCAAGATTTCCCGAATCCAAGAGCTGTACAACAGGGTTCTGGGCAGTTCTTGAGACATTAGATGACCAAACAGCATAATTAGTGCCATTGAACAGAACGAGAACTCCTTGACCAGTTACATTTAGTACTCCTAGCCGATTCACGAGTGGTTGTTCTCTGTTGGCCACCCAAACAACAGTTCCAGGGGTTATTTTATTGTACCATATCCCCAAGTATCTATTGCTTGAACTTCCTGGGCTAAAAAATCCCAGCCCAAAACTTCCATCGGCTGAAACTACAGATTCTCCATCTTTTATGGACTGGCCAGGAGCAAGAGTGTCCGATATGGCAGAGATTTTTACATCGGAAATCAAGAGGAAGGTGCACAAAACGATAACTCTAAATCTTTCCATTGATTTTCCCAGTAGGTTTCATTCTGTGCTTTCGCTTTCTATATTGCACATGATAACCACTAGTCTAGACCAATAATACTCTAACTTTGCAAAATCCTTGTGTATTTTACACAAACTTGCAACATAATACTCGTTCCCTTCCAGGAACAGCTAAATTTGTCCTAATTATGGGAACTAAAATCGTGGTGTTGAACAATGCTGTGATCAAAGACAGATGCTGTTTCTGCCCTCATAAATTGAAATATCACATGTTAGAATTGTATTA
>Ga0307510_10007038_pt1 | contig 13407 bp, 7 predicted proteins | sample 12_EM_MG_FD_207224 | JGI IMG/M metagenome (GOLD analysis project Ga0307510, IMG submission 207224) | Populus trichocarpa ectomycorrhiza microbial communities from riparian zone in the Pacific Northwest, United States - 12_EM | ecosystem: Host-associated > Plants > Roots > Unclassified | place... | reverse complement strand
TCAAAAGTTTTGTGATAAAGCAATCAGTTCTTTTTCTGAATCGTTTTTGTCTGCAGAAACTAAACGATAGAGCAGATCAATTTGGAGATAGTGCTGCTAAAAGTAAACTGTAATTTGCTTCAACATCGACAATGACCCGGGAGAGACTGACCGACGATAGACTACCTAAAGCACCTAAAAGAGGAGTGCAAAGCAGGTAACATCAGTGTCAGATCAATGAAACCCTAGTATTTGTGTTAGCAATCTTCTCCATGCAGCTCTCATCATTCTGTAACTTTTAGAAATCTCGTAGCAACTACGTATTTAAGTTTAAACAAGAGGACGAACACCACTTACAAACACAAGGAGATTTAACCACATCAACCTTGTTCAAAAGGAAATTGATGGAACCATGACACCAACGGTGTTCATGAGAAACTGAGTGACATTCATGCTAGACCAGGAGACATATGGGGCTAATAGATTGACAATAGAAGAACTTCAAATATCAACAGTACTAAAGCAATAAATCCAAACTGCACGACCATTCAGATAATTAGAGAGAAGTAACAAAGTGAGGGGAAAACATAAATTGTCCTTAGCCGGTGTATGTTGCATGCTTTTGAGAATCCTTAAAACATCAACTGTCCCCAAGATAATTACATACACTAAATGTTAATGGAGGGAGGGGTTGACAAGGATGGTTCATTTAACAGTTGTAATATGCACAAGCGCTTGCCGACTGCGATCAGCCCCTCTTGAGATAATATTGATGCAATCTTGGTGCCATCATCAATCAAAATTTTCAAAAATTCTTCCAGGTTGCCTGAATAACCTGTACTGTGACATGTCACACTATATAGGTTGCTTATCGACCTTAATGTAAATACATCTGTCACATAAACAAAGAACAAGTGAGTACGAGGCAGGACATGTTACCGAGTGATAGCTACTTAAGGAATGATTGCAAACCTATGATATCTTTCCCATAAGATACATCAAGATGTGCATAGACACCACCAAACCAATGCTAGTGCCATAACGATTATTGCCCCTGACCAGCCAAGCTCAGAAATACTTTGTATTCAAGTTTTAAATCAAGCAGAGATTGAACATCAATAAAGATCAATGTTCTCTAAAGTCCCAGTCAGTATCATAAGATGGAACTGAGCACTGCTATTAAGATATCATTTCTTTGAAAACTTTGTATTCAAGTTGCTATCATGATGACAATTTTACAGATCAAAGGACACCACTAGGAATGCCCCCTCACACAAACTATGCTTCAATCCCTTTAAGTGACCATCTTCCATGAGTAGTTCAAGAAATCCTATTAACTGAAATGACACAAAAGGAAAGCGAGGGTAGGGCTAAGGCATTACTATGAGACAGTATATAGTTCAAGGATGCCAGTCGAAATGCCCCCTCAAGCAAACTAATGCTTCCATTTCTTTGAGTGAAATGAACTGAAATGAACAAAAACAATGGGTGAGTTGAAACTTGGGCATTGATAACAGGGTCAGGTTCAGTGTCAGCAAAAAGCCAACGGAATTTGCATTGTTACAGGACACGTTTTTTAGGACAAAATTTACAATCCAATAATAGGTTTTAGCACTAAAAGAAACAGTTATATGCATGCTTTCCTAAAACTACCATTAGCACCAGTAAACCGGTTGCGAGAGAGTTGGGAACGGAGGGCTGTGCCTCAAAATCTAGATGGTGGAACTGCCTGCCTTACTGTTTGTCAGTGAGTGGAGGGACTTATAGCAACTGATTTCTGTGAATGTCTTCTTTTAATTTTCAGCTCAAATAATATAATCCGATGGAAAATGCTTTTCAATAATATATGGGCACTTTTGAGTAGTCAATTTAAGAACACTGAAAGTCACTTGTTAATTCCACTCTCTTGTACAAACCATGCAAATCTCACAATAAGCTACTCTGATAGCTGATTGGATTCACCAATCTATCGATTTCATGAGGAATCCATAGTTACATGCACTCAGATTAGGAGTACTCAGCAGAGTACCAAGATATTGTACAGAGAACAGTATAGAATAGAATAGGGTCTTAATGGGATTTAGGTGCTCTTATACATAGCCTTTGGTGCTCTCTCTCTTATTCTTCTCTTTTGGATGTCTTCTCCAGATTTTTGGAATTTGTTCTTTTATCCACAAGAAAAAGGAGGCCTCAATTAGCATAACTTTCATGTTTTTCTTGAAAATTTAGCATGTTTTAAGACTAAGCCAACCCTTATTCAATCTGTACATGTTTTTCTGTTTCCTAGCACGTTATCCATCAATGCAAGTATAAATGAAGTTACAAGGATCACTACAATAGCATAAATATACCTTCGTTCCATCCTTAGATCAACGTGCTCCATAACCATCAACTACCCTTATCCCAAAGACAGCCCCGTGTTGTGGAACAGCATGAATGTTTTGCCAGCAAGAAGCAGCTATTAAGCGATTTATGACATCCATTGCAAGCCTATTTTTTTGTGGAATTTAGTAAGATAAAAGTGATGATAATATATTAGATAGTCACAAAGCATGCAATGGTAAGGCCAACAAAAGAAAAGTCCATGTGTTCTTTTTGGTCATGAGAAACTCAATTCCTTAACAAAGGACCATAGCCCTGCACAACCATGTAACTTGCAAGACACATCCATTTTCTTATAATAGGTGACGCATTTAGTAAGAGTTTTATGGATGTTTGGTTGTTGGAAAAAGTTTGAACCTTTGACCTTATAATTTGCAGAAAGAGTTTTCAAATGCATATCAAAGAGGTTTCGTCTTCATTTCCTCAAGAGAAACTTATGCTTTGGCTTTAAAACACAACATCCTATATAATATTGAACCATAGTACTGCAAATGGAATTGGAAAGTAAATGGGGAGGGGGGGGGGGTAAGTCTTTGCACCGGCTGCATGGCTCAAGAGCAGTACAGTATGTGACAGTGGTTGTTAAGTGTGAGTGGGCGATGTGACAAATCTAGAAATGAATGACAAGTCTTGCAAAGCGGTTAGTTGTAAGATAACTTCCATACAGAATAATGAAGTAAGAAATCTAGTTCAAGGACTGAAATCCTAAAAGGTACTCACCACTTCCACCAAGAACGCCCCAAGCGGTTAGTGGACTGAAATCTATTGCTGCTCCTTTCAGCATGCTTCGCCAAGGCACTGCCTTTGATCTCAAGCCAATAAATAAAAAACCTCAGAATCATGAACCACAATATATTTACAAAATCAAGCTTGAAACAATTCTACAATTGGCATGCATAAACCTGCTCAAACATATAATGAACTGAGAAGACAGCTGCTTCCTTGACAGTTTGACAAAAAGGAAAAAAAAGTTAGGAAATGTACCCACAAAGAATGCTGAAAATCAACCTTGGTCGCCACTACTTGGGGGGTCTAAAGGCAACATGAATATTAAGTCCAGCAAGCAAGAAATTGTTCCCTTTGTACAAAACAATTCTCTCACGGATGACTAAATTGGAACAAGATAAATAGATTAACATATCAGATATTAAGAAAAAACAAGGTAGATGATTGCTCTCCCTAGAATAGTCATTGTTTGCATTTTAAGAGATAAGTAAATTCTGCTATGAGCTTTCTCTACTATGACTTTCTATTGAATCCAAATTTTTAACAGATCAATTCAATGCAACCCAATTTCTTATCATAGGGCCCAGAAAAAGCTAAAAAAAATCTCTTGAGATAGCTTACGGCATGAAACAATTCATTATGTACCATGATCTTACATTCAGATTATATGGAAAAATGAAGGATGAGAGAAGTGTCGATCTTGGAATAGGTAGGGCATTAGAAACTGTTCAACCAGTACCTGCAGTACCCAGTTGACTTTGAACACCTCCATAACTCAATCCCTGCATTAGAGACACCAAAATAACCAGAACTTTTAACTCTAAAAGCCATTTTACAGGTATGACTATTTCAAAACATGATCCACATGATAAATATTATGTCACATCTGTATCCCAAAGATCTCCATTATAAAATTAAACTTAAGTCCCACACATGAAAATAGGAATCAAAAGGGTCAGGAAGAACTCACAAACAGTATGCTAGCCAGAGAAAGGTATGGCTGGGCAGCCAGTTTTGAAACACAGATTGCCAGGACACCATTAGACACTTCCTTTTCTTCTGCATATAATTTCCTATAAATCTTGACACCCGGTTTGCCCTGTTATACAATTCAGACCTTATAAATTCAAGAACGCAATCACCAGTAACAATTTTTTCAACAAGTCTCTCATTTCAAACAATACAGATTTAAAATGATTTCTTGGAGCAAAGAGTGTAATGTAAAGATTATTGCACAAATGCAAACCGAAATATTTAGAAGTTTACAATCCAGTAACTGTTGTGCACAAATAACAGAAACCCTACTCCTTATCCCTAACTAGTCAAACTAAAATCTTGAATTTTCCCAGCATTATAGGCAGTTACGAGGTATGACAGCTTATTCTAGCAAGTCATCCTCGCTATGTCTCAACTGAGAACATCATTTCAACAGCAAAGCATAAACATCAACACAGAACTAGGTTTACCTTCTTCAACAGTTTTAACTCCAGGAAGGACTTTCTCGAGACTCTCAGCATGCAACATCTTCAAAAATGAAGCATATCTGTGAACATTCAGGAAACAGATAAAAGTATATAGCCCAGACTGAAAATATAAATGAATGAATATATCTCGACAATGCGGGCTCAACTCACCACAGTTTTGTTTACGAGTATCACATCTCCCAGCCCAATTCTATAGCAAAACAGACTGAATATAAGCTACAAAAATATATAAGAAAATAAAGACATTCATCCACTTTCTTGCAGAGAGTTCTTCAAAGGTTGCACAATCATAAACTTGCAAATATTCATGATGATGTACTTGAAGCATATGGCAAACCATCTACATTATGTAATCACCAGTAGCACACCTTCCTTCGACTGTTTTGCTCCCATCTACACACACAACCCCAGGTTACAAACGAAAATGTCTTGAACCACATAAACAGCAGATAATATATTAAAAAAATGAAAACTAAAAAACATGGAAAAACCACATATCAAAGAAACAAAAACAACCCCTTTCAAGAGTGAAAAGTAAGGTTCTTGAACATGAATTTCACAAAATACACCCTCCAAAACCCGACAAAGAAAAACCCTTAAATCACCAATCAATATTAATTAAAAACACTCAATAACAATTAGAAAATGCTTACATTTATCAATTCAAGTCCCTTTTCTTTAATCAACTGATTCCAATTCTCTTCTTTCTACTTCAAGTTACTATCTTTATCACAAAACATCATCTTCACATAAGTTCTCCATAAAGCACCACACGTTACAGAATGATACAAAGCTAAACGCTTATACAAAGGATATTGAGCGACCCCATCAAAAGAATCTGCAGTCCATTTAATTTTTTATGCATAAAAATCAAATCTTTAATCAAATAATTGAAAAAAAAAACACAGAAATGTTTTTTATACGGTTTTTCATTACCCGTTGCAGGACAGTTACATGACATGTCATTTGGGTCTTCTTCTAGGAGATTAATGCAGAACTCTTTGGAGAGTCCGAGATTGAATTCTAGGGTTTGGTTAACTTGGGATTCAAGAGTGAATTTTAGCAGGTCTCCTATGCTGTCTCACAGTCTTTCTCCATTTTCTCTGTCACAGCTAGCTGCAAGCACTGTTCTTACATACTGGCCTTTTTGTCACGTGTGATGCACGTGATTTTTTGCCTCGTTTTTATTTCCATTGCGACGACATTGAAATTGCAACCAAACTAATTTCGGGTCTCCGACTGTGTTTAATATCGTAATAATTTTTTTTTAAATATATTAAAATAATATATATTTTTTATTTTTTAAAATTTATTTTTGTTATCAAAAAATTTTAAAAAATTTTGTGAAACGATACCTCTCCGAAACACACCCTTAATTTACTGAATATATTTTGAGATTTTTATGATAGTTTATTTACTTAGAATGAGTTTGTCATTACAGCTAATATGATGTTTACTTAAAATTTAATTTTTATTTATTTTTTAAAATTATTTTGATTTACTGATATTAAAAATAAATTTTTAAAAAATAAAAATAATATTATTTTAATATATTTCTAAATAAAAAATATTTTAAAAAATAACTATTATTACATTACCAAACATCAAACAGATTGAAACTTAGTTTGTATATGTTATTTTCATAAAATGTTTTAAGAGTATATATATATATACACACACATTCGTGTGTGTTAGATACAACCTGATTTAACAAGTTAATTAAAGAAATTTGTATTTTAGAGTTTGATTTAAAATAAATTTTAAGTTCAATTATAAATAGATATTACCTTAATGGAATTATCTTGTCAATACGAATCTAGACATGATTGGATTAACATGGAGAATTATTTTTTAAAATAAAAAAATGTTTTAATAAAAATAATTGAAGATTAATTTGATAACATATGAATTAACTTAGTAACCTAATGTCTAAGATTTTTTTTTCAGGTAAGATTCTAGGTAAACTATGTCTTAGAGTGTACTATAAGCATGTAATATATAATGTTCACTGTAATAATTTTTTTCAATTTTAAAATCCTAAGTTTTAATATATTTTTTATTTAAAAATATTTTTAAAACATCATAAAAATCTTAATAAATCCATTTTTAACTCTAAAACATCTTCTACTCTATTTAAAAACTATAAGTCAATTTGAATAAAAAAACATATCTTTTCTGATGTATTTTCAAGATAAAACTGCCATCAATGAACTCCATTTTCTATGATAAAATCATTGATACTAAAATCAATTTTTTTTTATTGGAATCTCAGTATGAAGATTCGGCTCTCTCTTGTCTGTTATGAAAAACAAGAGAGTGAGAAGAGGAAAGAGAAACAAAGAAATGTTAAAATTACAAACCTTCATAATTAGATTTCAAAGGCATATGAAATAATCAATAAACAACAGAGCAAGCAAATGTTCTTATGGTAATGAGAATCCAGGTAGACCATAAATCAGCAGCAAAGGAACAACATCCAAGAATCGGCAGCAAAGGAACAACATCCAAGAATCGGCAGCAAAGGAACAACATCCAAGAATCGGCAGCTGCGAGGTCTGTGCAAGGAGTCCTTTTAACACTGTTAAAATCTTTATGATAATACCAAATGTATCATAATCAGAGCTTCAATGTTCCTGTAGAGTCTATTTCTTTCTTTCTTGACTTCTCTCCCTACCCTCCTCTCTCCTCATTATAATTTGTGAAGAAAGAGGAGAAAGAAAAAAGAAAAAAAAACAAAGAAAGAAATCTTGAAGGCACATTGAAGTTTCGATTATGACATCACGAGTACCATAAAAAACTCTTGACGAGACGAATCCAATGATACTAATGAAGATCATCAATGGTGACTGGAATGGATCACACTTGCCATCAAAAGCAAGTGAGTTACCTAATATCTTTGGACTACAAGTGCAACTCATTCTAATCACGGTTAATGATTTTTCTTGATGTCGTTATATACTTCTCGTCGAGAGCTTTTTGATGGCACTGGTGACATTGTAATAGGAGCTTCAATGTGTTTTTCAAGTCTTTTTTTTTCTTTTCTCTTTCTTCTTATAGTAATTAGTGCAGCTCATTTTGATAATATTTTTGAAATGCTGCGTTTTTGTATAGTAAGTTAGTTGAATGTCGTATTTTCTAATTACAACTTGTATAAATTATGTGAATTCGCTATTTTTATTTTCAAACTGTTATTTTTTCAATTAATTTCTTTTAAAAAAAACCATGCTAATTAGAAAAAAAATACCTAAATTTTAGAGCAATTCTAGAAGAAAATCATACGAATTGTTCTGACTACTCTTTTTATTTCTGATCATTCAATTAATATTCTTAGAACGTCTGTACACTCAATCGCTTCAGTGGTCATTGCTTAGCACATCAATATATGTGAAAATTTAATATAATTTGTTTATATGCATAGTATTTAATTTCCATTTTTTTTTAAATACCGTATTTTCTCCTTCTCCACGAATAAGTCATGATCAAGAAGGAACATAGGTTAAAACTATGCATGAAATCCTTCTGATTAACTTAGGAGTTATGTTATTCAATTTATTTATTTTCCTTTACTTATAATGAGCCAAATCCCAAAGAAGGTAAGTAAACATTTCAAAGAAACAAAACAAGTTAGTGCTGACCTGAGGGAGATCAGCCGGCCGTATCTCTGTGTATATAGTCCCAGGCAGCGAGCCCCTTTCCTGTATATTGCAGCCTCTCTCTCTTTCTTGAAGTCTCTTGCTCTTGTCAACCTACATGGTTGAGCCCAATATATATAAGCAAGGACGGGTGATTAACAAATCATAACAATACAGGCATATATATTCCATTCTGTTTGGTATAATTTTTATATGTTATTTTTATTTTTCAATTCATGTAACTTGTACCAATCTTGATGTGTAATGTGCCTCCATATGTTCATATTAATTAGTTGACTTTTTCCATCTACTTGTTTTTTTTTTCTCTTAAAAAAAAGGATCCACTAGTACATTTATTTATTTACAGAATTTATTTTCATTTTTATTCAAGAATTCATATATGCAACTATGTTAGTGTGAAATTAAGATTTTTTATTTTATTTTTATCATGTAGAATTTCCTAAGATAAGACAATAAATATTATAGTTATCATTAAAGTATTTTTAATACATGTAACGATTAGTACACCTTAATTAAAGGTATTTTTATAAATCAAAATATTTTGTGCTATTTTGATTTAATACCCTTAAATAAAAATAAAATAACTTAAAGATTTGTTATAAAATTGAGAAAAAAATTTTTATTTAATCAAAAGTTAGAATTTTTAACTTGCTAGATGGATTCTATTTATACTATATTTGTTTTAATGATTGGAATCACATATTTCTAACTTAAATTTCTTTTTACTTATTATTGTGAAAAAATTATTAATGAAAAATAACATATGAATTATTTTTTAAAATCAAAAGTCAGATATCATAAGTCATGTCTTACAAATTCTTAGTCAATGAACAATTCTATTTTAAAAAAAACTTTTGTTCCTGTTTTTTTTTTTTTAATTATTGCAACAGGTTTTCCTATTGTTTGTGACAAACTAACAAATTGATATAGAAAATTATAACTTTAATCATTGTTAAAAAAAATTATATGTTTTTATTTATTATTTATATAACTGGTATCAATTTGAATGAATGCATCTATGTTCGTAGTTGACTTTTCTTCGTCCACTTGACTTTTTTTTTCCCTCCCTCTTAAGTCAGTTGCCTCATCTATCCGAATGGCTGCGCGACCTCTAGATTATTTGTCATGGGTTGTTATGTTAGAATGTTTTAGGCAGTTGTTATTTATTTTTTTATTTTTTTTTATAACCCGGGTATCCGGGTCAGCTAACGCGCACCACGACTAATCCCTAGATTTATTAAACATCCTGCAAGCCCAGTAGGCAAGTAATGCACCGCGGAGATGACATGCATGCACAGAAAAGATCGAACCCGGATGCAGAGAAAGAGAACAAGTCCCTACCACAACCGCTAGGCCACGACTTCAAATACAGTTTTAGGCGGTTGTTATTAATTTTACTTGTGATATACTAATTAGTAGAGAATAAATAAATAGTCACTTTGAGGGGCTAATTGGTACTCTGTATTTGGATACAATTCTGCATATTTTTTTTATTCAATCTCATAACTTAAATAATAGAATAATTACTGAAATTACTTAATAATTAACAACCCATAACCTCAAATTAATAACGACTGTGTAAAACATTCAGATCACCTAAGTCCACGTCCTAACAGACCCATGGCATTATTTCATTTACTAGTGGGAGGAGAACGTGTTTTCTTGAGTGATCTGGCATTTTGACACTCACATATTTACAGAATGCATTAATTTTCTGATGAATAAGCTTTTACAAAAACGAAATTAACACATTAAGTATTTTAAGAATTGTTTTAATGTTTTAATCTCTTTCCTAATTAAAGATCTTGTTTTTACATATTAGTATTGACATATATTTTATATTTTCATATATAAAGAAATTTTTTTATGTAAAACGTTTATCACACTCGACATTACAGCAAACCTAAAAAAAATATAATATTTTGAAAATAAATAAAAAAAGAGAGAAAAGAATCACCTCCTTATATAATGGTCAATAAAAAATACTCTAATTGATCTTAAGAGTTGTAATGTAATGAAATAGTTATGATAAAGATAAAATATTAACATTCTAAAGCTTTTTATATGAGATAAGGTGCCTTGCCAATTATCTTTTATTCATATTAGTATGTTGTGTATCTATTTACATGGATTCATTATAATATTTCAAAAAATCCATCCCATTAAGAAATTAAAAAAAGAGCGAGGCCTAGGAGCGTGGGCTAGGTTTGAAGGCCCACATGCTTGGGCTGGTTTTTTAGGTTCAATGTGCCTCGACTCTTTTTTTTTTAAAAAAAAAATTAGTTGTTTTATGTTTGGGTAAAAAAAATCGATAAAAGAAATCATTGAATCTAATTGAGTTCATGAATCAAGTTGTAGGTTTAATAGTTCATTCGTAGCATTCAAGTTATTATTATTATTTTTTTGTTTAATAATTTATTTTGTCCCTCGATTTTAAAAATATAATTTCTTCCTTTGTTATCAATGATCTCTTTTTTTGTTAAGCTCAAAACTAAGAAAAATCAATTTCATCTTTTTTTTTTTTTATCAATGATCTGCTTATGATATCTCAACCACACGTGTCTAACATATTGTTTTTCTATTTAAAAAAACATTTTATACAAAAAAATTGTCATGCATTTTATCGTCATGTAATTAAATGAAAAATAATCTCTGTTAAAAAAAATATTGAATCTAATAACATGTATGACTTGCATCACAAATTTACTTGGTTGAGTCGAGTTTACTTGGTTGACTCGAGTTCACTTAGGCTTTTTATTTTAGTTAAGTGTCATTTTTTTTATCACTTTTATCTTTCAATATTAAGTTAATTGAGGATTAATTTGATAACCCATGCATTAACTTAGTAACCCAATGTCCAAGACCTTTTTTTAGGTAAGATTTGAAAATTATGTCTAAGAGTATACTATAAGCATGTAATATAATGTTAATTATAATGTTTTTCATTGTCAAAGTTTTTGTATCTTAAAATCCTAAGTTTTAATATATATTTTTATCTAAAAATATTTTAAAAACATCATAAAAATTTCAATAAATCTATGTTTAACTCTAAAACACATCTTCTAATGTATTTAAAAACTATAAGTCCATCTATTTTACATGTTTACAAGATAGAACCACCATCATTGAACTCCATTTTCTATGATAAAATCATTGATACTAAAATCAAATTTTGTTAATTGGAATCTCAGTATGAAGCGTGGCTCTCTCATGTCTATTAAGAAAATCAAGAGAATGAAAAGAGGAAAGAGAAACAAAGAAATGTTAAAATTACAAACCTTTATAATTATGAAAGAATCAATTCAGCCCAAAAGTTTAAGCTGTGAGATGAGGTCTCAAAATATAATTTATATTATTTTCTAATATATTCTCTCAAATGAAAGCTTTTTGAGCTTGAAACTTTCACAAACTTATACTAACTTGTGCATGAATTATCAAATAAATAGAGATGATGAGATTTAAACTCGTGACTACTTGGTTATCAAAACTCTAATATTTTGTCAAAGAACCATCTCAACCCAATAATTTAAATTATTAAAAGAGATCATAAAATATAATTTATATTATTCTCTACCAATAATTAAATTTCAAAGTCATAAGAAATAATCAATAGATAACAGACCAAGCAAATGTTCGTATGGTAATGAGATCCAGGTAGACCATAAATCAGCAGCAAAGGAACAACAACCAAGAATCGGCAGCGGCAGTAATTCCAGCTGCTAGGTCTGTGCAAGGAGTCCTTGTGAGAGAAGGAATTTCAGCAAACTATAAGTTGGAAAACAGAGGCAGTTTTCTTGTGGCAACTGGACAAAGAGAGTTTCCTATAAGGAAAAGGAGAAGAAGAGTCGAGATTTAAGAGGCTTTATATGTGACAGAAATAGCCTTGGAGACAACAACTCAACCTCGAATAACTTGGTCTCTGACTTGAGGAGTTCTGAGTTCTAAATTGATTTGAATAGTATTATTTTCAAGCAAGTAGAATCCTTTTTGAGCTAGGAAATAATTTACAAAAAGAGCAAAAACTCCAAGATAAGGGGCGGGAAAGAGTAAAATGAATGCAAAAACTCCGAGATTGCAAATGTCTAGACAAGGAGCAAGATCATCATTCTCTGAGCACATATTATGTACTTTACAGCAAAGGAGTACAGAGTCCGCCGATGCTCAGCATGCCGTGATTCAATCTGTACAGGAAGAGAGCATCAAGACCGCTACCAATTCCATTTGCCATCCAGGATAGTATTCTTGGTGGATGAGACATTTTAAGAACAGATGGGTGAATTGCAGATCGTCTCCCCATATCACTCGTAAAATCCACTGGACTACAATCATAGATATGACCCGAAATACAGTCCGTTGTAGTTTGTGTTTTACAAAGCGTATGAGCGAAGCGAAACAACGATATCTATCTCTTTGAAATTTATTTCTTGTTTTGTTTCAGAGGATTATTAATGGGTTGGGGTTGTGGGGGCAACGACTCTGTGATATAATAAAAAATATTAAAAAAAATTATTAATACTCTTTAGATATCTAGGGTTTTTTGGGTAATTTTTAATCTATTATAAATACATACCATATAATTTTATTTTAATATAATGAAAAATAAAACTCTTTATTATTATGAATATAACAGTGTTATTGAACCACGTTAAATCTTATGTTTTTTTCTAGTTTGAATTATTATTGTGATATTCTTTAAGAATTGCTTTTCACAAGACAGTCTCTACGAGTTGAAAGTCATCCTATAGATACAAGAACAAATACAAAAAGGAAATCAAACTGATGCTAAAGACTGACACACCAGGTTCAGTTGTACTTACACTTTCCCTCAATGATCTGCAGTGGGAAAATACAATGTGTTCAATCATCCAAAGAAACTGGGGTTGCTTCTTACTCAATGATTCCAAACATGGCATCCCTTTTATCGTCTTCTTTGCTTGGGTCTTGGGTCCACCATTTGCCAAATCTCTCTTCGTACAGACAAAGCAAATGTTAGCTGATATCAGTCCCTCTGATGATCTATTTTTACTGGGATATTTTGTGAACTGGTTGCAAAGGATTTGGAGGTTGGAATATCATAACCTTTGAGGTCAGGGCCTAACTCCTTTTAATTGGCTTGCTTGGCCATTTATTGAATGAATCTAGTTTATAACCTAATAGCAAAAATTACTTGGAAAAACAATATA
>Ga0307510_10007036_pt1 | contig 13408 bp, 7 predicted proteins | sample 12_EM_MG_FD_207224 | JGI IMG/M metagenome (GOLD analysis project Ga0307510, IMG submission 207224) | Populus trichocarpa ectomycorrhiza microbial communities from riparian zone in the Pacific Northwest, United States - 12_EM | ecosystem: Host-associated > Plants > Roots > Unclassified | place... | reverse complement strand
GCAATGATTTTTTTTTTAGATCATGTTTGTTTTTATATTTTAAAAATATATTTAAAAAAATTTAATTTTTTTTTATTTTTTTTTGTTTTAAATTAATATTTTTTTGGTGTTTTTAAATTATTTTGATATGTTGATGTCAAAACTAATTTTTAAAAAATAAAAATATATTATTTTAATATATTTTTAAATAAAAATAATTTTAAAAAATAATCAAAACCACTAACACACTCCCACTCCACTTTTAACCAAGAAATAAAAATATGGAAGGAAGATCTCAACAGTAATATCCTTCATTTCTCTCAAAACCCACACAGAGAGTAATCATTGCACACAGTGATGAATCTAATGAACCATCAACTACCATTTAAATCACAGCTAACCATAATTAACTATATCCTAGAGAGTAATCATCAGCATCCTCCATTTGAAAACTTCATCCTCCATTCAAAAAAAAAAAGGCAGCTAGGCTAAGACAGTTCATGTTCATTATTGGCATCTTAAATTTAAATCTCAAATTAGATTTATTTGATTAGAATTGATGAGGCTAGAGAAGTTAATTCAAGATTTAAATCGGATTAGGTTTTAAAAATATTAGTTGGGATTTAGCCTGTTCTACCTATACTAAACGCATAACAATATCAAAACTCGGATTAATTTTTTTTTAAAAAATAAAAACAGTGTTTTAAGTGACTAGAATTTATACGAGTTTAATAACTTTACATCAAAATAAAATGATAAAATATATAAAATTTAGATAAAAAAAAATCTAATTTCAATTAGCACTCAACAAGAAATTGTCCCTCATGGGGCCATGCATGGCCTACACTAGTGGCCTCCTCTCAATACCCTTGGCACGTACCCCACAAACTCCATTCACTCGCGTCTATCTCTTCACCTTCTCTTACACACAATCCAATCTCTCTGACTCTCTTGTCCTCAAAAATCCAAACTCCCTCCCATCTCACGTTCCCATTACATTAGCAAAAAAAACACCAAACTTTCAAAAGTGACTGAACTCTCTCTCTTTCTCTCTTCTTGTCTTAAAAATGCTTTCTTTAACCAAAATCTCTCGAAGAACCCATCTTTTCTAAACTATGAAAGATGGGTTTTTTCCGGCGACTTTTTGGTGCCAAGAAGAAGTCTAGATCTTCAAAAACAACACCCTCTTTGTCACAGTCCAAGAAGGTTGATCAAATTTTGTTATCAACTACTCCTTATGATGCTAATAATTTGGATGCTAATAAGCATGCAATAGCTGTGGCAGCTGCTACTGCTGCTGTTGCTGAAGCTGCACTTGCTGCTGCACAAGCGGCTGCTGAGGTTGTTAGATTGACTAGTGGTGGTTGTGGTGGTGGTGGTGGTGGTAATGTTCTTGGTGGCAGTCACCGCCGGTTTGTGGAGGAAGTGTCGGCGGTTAAAATTCAATCTGCCTTTCGTGGTTATTTGGTAAGTGTCCTCTCTTTTCTTTCATGCTCATGAGTTTTTTCATCCACAAATACCCCTTCAATTTGAGGGCCATTGCGTTTGTTTCTTTCGTTTGATTTGATCTTTTGGTCATTCATCACGGAGATTTTTTTTTTTGAGCTCTCCTGCTTGATGAGGAAAATAAATAGAGGAAGAAAACGAATTTGAATGGTCAATATTATTATTGTTACTTGGGAATTGGGAATATCTGGGGATGCATGCAGAAAGATTTAATTCTCTTTGATTTTTGCATAAAAAAAATTGTTTTGAATAGTATTTCTTTCGTTTTGGTCCCTAAAATGATAAAGGTAGAATTTTTGGAACTTGAGTTGTTGAATGCATAGAAATTCAATTTCCAAGATAATAAGTTGTAGTGGTAAATTTTTTAATTTTTCAAATTGGAGACTTGGCAATTAAGAAATTAAAACCCACGTAGCAAAATAATTAAGTTAATAAGCTATTGGCTAATTCTTCTTCTTCATCTTCTTCTTCTTCTTCTTCTTCTTCTTCTTCATGGTGTTTAAATTATTAATAACAAAATTCAACTACCGTTTCACTTGGTTTCATTAAGTGATAGCAACTATTCCTTCCACAAAAATAATGCAAAGGCTATATCTTTTCTTAGGGTGGTCCAAAACGCAAAAAGAAAACAAAGCAAAAAACAGTTCCTTCTATGGCCAATAAGGTGTAACCGACACTACTGTATTTGCCTATTGGGTCACACCCTCGAGTAATATCACCATCAAACTTTTAGCTATAGCTCAAACAGAATTGATTCTATTCTTTTTTTCAAAAAAATAAAATAAAAAAATCTGCCTTTGCCTGTGTCTCACGCATGTCCTCTCACGTGTTTGTGTCATCTTGTGACTTCATGACATGATGAGCATTCTTCCCTGGAACATAATTCCCAGCCTTTTATCTGAATTTTTTTTTTTATTCCCTTTGGCTCAAATTTTAATGCCCTTGATCATTAAAAAAAGAAAGAAATTAAGTAGTATTTACTTGTTGATCAGATTGCTTGCTACATTCAGAGTGATTTCTCTGTGTATGGTCTCTACCTTTTCTTTCTTTCTTTTTTTGTGATGGTGCTGGTTGTTATGGCCTTATGGGGTTGAGTGTCTGCTTTTTCATGATTCTACAGTATGTATATATATATAAATATATATAAAAAAGGGAGCCCACAGAATTATGCCCACAGCTATGAATTGCTTCTTTTTTTTTTCAAATTACTTTCCAATTTTTTTTATGCATACCATCATTCCAGGTTAATTTAATCCTTTAAAAGTTAATTCTTTTTGTTAATTTATCCCAGAATTGTTTTGATGATTGTTGAAATGATGCCTATATTAGTTTGAGAAATGGTTTTCATGATAACAGCCGTATTGTGGTGGACGTTTATCAAAATGATGTATCTAGGAATATGAACAAATGGACCATATATGGATGGAATTATATGGATGAGATGTGCAAGTGCTAGGTTCAGGCCAAGTTATCATTGTCAAATGAGCTGGTATTGAAGGAGTAATTAGTACTCCAACTGGGTCGGATTTTTAGTACCGATTTAATTAGGGCCAACATTCTAATATTGTTGTAGCTTGAATTTGAAGGTGTTCTTGGATTTTGGAGTCTAGGGCTTGATGTGTTTCTTTGCAAGTTGAAATTTTTTTTAAAAGGGAAATGTAGCTTTTTGTTTATTTGTCAACTTCAAACTTTAGTTGATTGATGAAAATAATTTTTTGACAGTTGATTTTCTTATCAAAGTTCACACAACTGTCCCTAAATTTGCAATGATTTTCCAATTTTATCTGCCCAAGAACAACTTTACAGCCAATTTGGTTGAAAGTTCGAGTCCTTCCACTACCATGTTCTATTTTTTTAATTTTGTGCGTGTTGAAATAATGATTAAGCCCACACCTCCTTTTCAAGAACTCCGTGCCTCTCATATTCTTCTTAAATAGCATGCTTATCTGATCCATTGCATTTAAAATTCCTGGAATTTGGTGCCGAAAGAACTTGATCTTTGAAACTTAAATAATTCCATAATGCAGCACTTTTATTTATTTATTTATTTTTCATATTAAAATTTGGTTATGGTTAAGGCATGTAGCAGTACAAGTGCTTAATGATTGTTCTGCATTTTGTTTTTCTTACATCCATTTGATTGGTATAGTGGATATTGATTTTTTTTTCTGGTGACAATGAAGGCAAGGAGGGCACTAAGGGCACTAAAAGCATTGGTGAAGCTTCAAGCGTTAGTGAGAGGCCACATTGTGAGAAAGCAAACAGCAGACATGCTTAGGCGTATGCAAACATTAGTGAGACTGCAGGCTCGAGCCCGTGCTAGTCGCAGTCATGTGTCCGACTCTTGGCATACTACTAGCAAGTCCTCCCATTCTCGATATGCTGTAAGCATACTTCCTTTTCTGTTTATTTAGTTGTTGGTTTTAAAAAATGTCTAACTGTTTGTAATATGCTACGAGTGATTGAGTATGGCACTTCAAATGCTTGCCATGGGCCTGCACAAATGTCTATGCACATCTATGCTTTATTTTTGAAGGACCACGTCCACATGGCAACTTACTGGTAAAATATAATCTATCCTTTTTTTATTTAAGGAAGAAAAAAAGGTGCATGTGAATGCAAAGAAACCGAGCATGGAGCATGGTAAAAGTGCTTTCTCCATGCTTGTTGCTAAACTTGAAAGGCAATTGGCTTTGCAATTTTTCAAGTTACACTAGTCCCTTAAGAACGGTATATGGTATTCGGATGTGGATTGAGAGACAGCTGTGATGAGCATAAGAGGGCATCTTAGTGATGGCTCTTAAATTATCATCATTTTACCCTTCAATCTTTTTGTTATCTTATGGAGTGAACAATTTTCCAACTCACTTGTTGCTTGGCATCTCATTGAGCAAACCCATGAGTTGCAGAATTTACAAGGCCAAGACAACTGGTCTCCACCTGATCAATGCATACCCATGTGACTCAACTAGAAAAGATATAAAGCTTTGATATGATTGTTGATATATGTGCTTTTTTTCTTTTGTGATACCCACCCCTTAACTACATTTACCACAGGTCCCAGCAAGTCCTTCCAAGGATCACCTGTTTCGTGCTTCTAGTACCAAATTTGATGGCCCCTCAATTCTCAAGGTACCACTTGATTGTTTTCATAAATTCTTTTGAATGATTATCCCATTGCCTTCAATATATAGCAATTCACTACGGAACTCTGAGTGCATTTTTCCATTTCAATACATGCAGAGATGTGGTTCAAATGCAAACTTTAGGGAGAGCATTGACTTTGACAAAGTAAAATTGGGTTCAAATTGGCTAGAACGTTGGATGGAAGAAAGTTTATGGAATGACCATGGCAGCAATCCACTGAGAAATCGACATGCTGATGACGAGAGGAGTGACAAGATCCTTGAAGTAGACACTTGGAAGCCCCATGTGAAATCCCAACAAAGTAATCGAACATTTCAGACTTCACAGCATGCTTTGGCTTCAGATCATAACAATCAGATCTTTATGACATTTGACTCTCCATCAAAAATATCAAAAAAAGCACCAAATCCAATGCCGAGCATCCCTTCAGGAGAAATTTTGTACTCTCTTAAATTACCCCTAGGAAATGATGAAGCAGTTTCAAGGACAGCTGAGAATAGCCCTCGTCTGTTTTCTGCAACATCTAGACCTGGAAGTAGTGGTAGAAAAGGTGGAGGCCATTTTACGCCCACAAGGAGTGAGTGCTCTTGGGGCTTCTTTAATGGATACCCGGGTTACCCCAACTACATGTCTAACACAGAATCATCTCGAGCCAAGGTTAGGTCACAAAGTGCCCCAAGGCAGAGGCTTGAGTTTGAGAAATACGGTTCAAGCAGAAGATCTGTTCAAGGGTATTATGATGCAGACATTCGATCAGAAAGGGGTTTTGCTCAAAATACTGAACTTCCTTCTGGCTACTCGAATAGATTAGGAACTTCCAACTTAAGGTGACAACTGTTTATTTTCTTATCTGTTTATCCTTTTCCTTTTCCGGTGTGTGCGCAAATGCTATTGTTGTAATTATTTGATCATGATCTGACAAACTGTCCTTACAGAACTGAACTTTTAACATTTTGAGTGTTTCAGATTGATGTAATATCCCAAAATTGTGCGTGTACCTTCTTTTATTCCAACAATGTTCAAGTATTATTATAGTTTGCTCATATTTTCTCATATTTCTTGTTTCTTCTTGTGTCTAAATATATGATCCAATTTTTCTGCCATGCTGAAACATTATGCAAGAAATGTTTGGTTCCAGTGGCTCAACTATTTTCATTCGAACAAGGATTTTGCTGAAGACAGTCGTGACTGCATGTAGCACGGATCCTCGCCGGGAATCAGGACTGGTTTGTATAGAGGGTTAAGATCTGCGACTGTCCTTAGCATAGCCAATATTTGCTTACAAATGCCAAAAATTTCTGCCATGTTAAGCTAACATCAATCACAAAGCTAACGAGTTAGAAGCAAACAGATAGCAAAATCTGTATCTTTATCTCACTGTGGATTCACGGAAACTAGACCATTTCACTTGTTTTATCTACATTGGATGGTCCCATTTGATCTGTCAATGGTTGTCTGAAAGGGCTACATATCAAAGTGAAAAGAATGCACTAATGCATCGCGGTTAAAAAGAACAGCCTCTATATCTTGTTTAGTGCCTATATCAGTCAAATGTAAAACTTTGGATTCCCAGAACATGCCCAAGGAATCATTATGTTGAAGAATGTTGATGATGTGAAATTTTTAATTGTGATGGTGACATAGCAGGAACAATTCAGTCAGAGGAATACGACTTGAACAGCAGGTGAGGGTGCAAATTGTCTTTGTTTCATCTCATTTTGTCTTCAATTTCAGATCCTAGAAATTGCAATGTTATAGTATTGATGTTTATTATGTGATTTTTAATCATGATAGATTGGACTGAAATTTTACAAATTTTTTTTCAGAATTTTTTTTTCTTACTTGGTTTAGAAATCTTAATACTAATTAGATTCTATATTAATCGAATAACTTTCAATAAAGATTTTTTTTATATAAGGATTAGGATTTAGTTCAAGAACTAAGTATCAAAAAGATTGTCTAACTTATTTTTCAGAATAAATTTGATTATTTGAAGAATTATTGATATTCAAAGTTTATTACATCAGAATTTTCTCTACAATTTAGCTAGTTTATGAAATCCCAATTTCTTTTTTATATATATACACGCTAGGTCAAATATGATTTATATATAGGGTGGCGGTATTCACACGCTCTGAAATGTTAATAATGTGAGATCAATTAGATGTTACATGATCTAAGATCATGAATGAAATGAAATTACATGGAGTGAGATTAAATCTTAAGGCAACAATTAAACTTTGAATTTGCTCTTACTAGTTCTTGAGAGAATAGTGATTTAGCTTGTCTAATCCAATCTAAATGCCAATTAACTTTGTGTGTCTTTCGGTGAAAAGTAGCAATTGATCACATATCCAACTTTTTAACCTATCTAGTTTTGGGAGTCCTTCACTATGGATCTGCTTTGATTAAGCATTATTAAAAACAAAAAGCTTAAAGTGAAAAGATATGCTCGATTCATGAATGCATCTGTTCAAACGATAATTACTAGCAGTGCATCTTTAAAACGAGGAAGCAAACGCCATGGACAAAATCAATAGTCAATCCATCAATACAAAAGCTCAGACCTGCTCTTATTTGTATTTTTCAGTGACTGTACTTGAAGACAAGCTTCTTATTCAGTCTCCCATCTGCATCACCTTGAACCAGCTTCATAATTTCCTTGACCTCAACTCGAGGTACACTGCATTTCCATGTAAATATATAGGCATTAGATAACACGAAATGATGACAGGCATGATTATGATAGCAGGTGATGGCAGCTGTGAACCAGCCACAGGATACAAAAGATAGATATCTCTTCCTAAATTGTACTAATGTTAGTGGTAGCCTATTTAAAATAGCAAATGTACTATCATGTAATGAAACAGAAATTAGATGGGCTGGAGAAAGGCTTACAAGGAGCAATCTGTATTGGGATCAAGAACAAACCCTGGATTTACTCCACAAAAGCCTGGAAAAGTAGCAATGACTGTAGCGTTAGGATTATAGGTGTTTGATGAGGCCCATTAAGCATTGACATATAGACCTCCTGTTATTCCCAGATTCAGCAATCACATTCAAGCTCATCATGGAATCACAACATGGTGAACCTGGAAGTGGGTCTGGTGTACCATAGGTGATGAACGTGGAGCAAGCCGTGAGGAACCCTGCCAGGGTGGTGCAATCGACATCGGCCGCCACTGCCACGGCCCATGATAGCAACAGCAACAATAGCACTCCTGTCATTATTTTTTGGACCTCCATGTTATAAAACTTGATTTCGACAACCCTCTTGTATTAGTTCAACAGTTGAGTTATTTAATTCTTAGTGTTTATTAAGCTGGGTTGGTGTGAAATGAAGAATGTGTGCTGCTCTTTCATGGTGGTTGAATGAGCCTGTAGCAGTGGTGGAGCCTGACATTTAATTGCTCAGGGATGAAATAATATTAGAATGATAAAATATGAGATTTTATACAGAAAATGCACCATAATGATGCGATTTCTATATAATATTAAGGTTTAGATTTATTTAAATAAACGAATAAAAAATTATTGATTTATAGTTTAACTTGCATGAAAATTAAGATTTAACGATAATTATTTTGTCATTAGCAAGAAATTATAATATGCAAGCAATTACTAATTACTAATAAATCTTATAATATAATGCTACAACATATTAATCAGTTTGATTTTTCAATTATTTATCATTAATGTGAGATAAATTAATTTAAGGAAATGAAACTAGGGATGGTGCCCTTATATGATATCATATATATGAAAAAAATATAATATAAAAGGAAACTACGATTAAAAAATAATATTGAATGCAAAACCACGTAGAATAAGTTCTATCCAAATCAATGAATTATTCTTTAATCTATATAAAAGTAAAAAAAAAAAATTATACCAAAAAAGTCATATGAATTGATGGTGTTAACAAGAGTTAGATTTTAGATTTCTTTGATAATAATACTTACTATATAAAAGAGAGATAAATATAAGAAAGAGATAGAAAATAAAAAAAAATATTTTTGAACCCAGAAAAAAATATCATTTTTATAAGTTTGGAAAGTGTATTCATGAAATAATCATCGATAATTACTTCTAAAATCTTTAGAGTGATGTGCCCTCAAAATCCCTTAAGAATCTAATCTAAATATACCTTTTATCATTATATCAAAGAGAAATAAAAAATAATAAAAAGCAATATTAGTCTTTGAAAAGAAAATAGCTTTTATCCATTAACGTATATACAGTGAAAATTAAGACTCAATTTTTTTTATATTTTTTTGGGTCGAAACATAGCTTGAAACGCAGCAAATCACTGAGGAGACAAATGATGAGGGCACGGTTGTTTTTTTATTTTATTTTTCAGGAAACAAGAACTTTCTATTGTAGAAAATGATGAGCAATTACGATGGCAACTTTTTTGGGCGTTGGAAAAAGAAGGCAAACAGCAAGCCAAAGTAGTTTCTAACGTAAAACTATGCATAAATATACAAATTATACATATAAAAATTGAAATATTAAACCCATAAATTAGACCATGAGCTTTGTTTTCCCTACTAAAGGTTGTTATCGTTACATTTCCATCTGGAAGTAGGGACACAGCTGAGATAGTGACACCAATGGCAATGATCGTTTCCATTTTCTCCCTTGAACAACATCACCAATGCCACTGTGAATCTGCATTTTTAAGTAAAAGCATCAGAATCAATGGAAGTAAAGACTCGTTGATCATGGGAGAAAAAGATAGGTAGATAAGGATGCCAACTCTTCAAGCAATGGCAACCAGAAAATGTTGGAATTAATTTTGAAATCTATATTCAAAGTGTCTTTTAGTTCTCCTATACAACCACATGATCAAACTTTAAATCCAGAGACCTCAGAATTTTCTCCATCACTTGAGCATCATCAATATTTTCACCATTCCCATCTGGTGAACCAGCAAGCGTACCCTTTTTGCCTTTTCAACTCCACTATAAGTCCTATTGACATCACTGTATCGCAACCATAGGGAGTTGACATTGGGTTTTTTGTGTCGTCATCTAAGTGGAACAATAAGTTGATGCCCCACAACCTCAAACTAGACATCGGTATTCAATGGCTGGTAATATTGGGTAAGGGGCATCTGCAGTCCACAGCTAAGTGAAATAGTCCCAGTTGTTTGCCCTTTCGGTAACATCAAATGGGTCTCCAACCTGGCAATCATCTTAGGACTATAATATTATGTCGTTATGCTTATGATAAGGTTGTGTTCGAGATGGCGAGATTAATGAAAATGAACATTCAAATGACATGGAGATAATAAGTCAATGAAAATGACAGTTTAAGTTGATAATTTGGAGCTTGAGCATTGACTCACCCTACAATCAGCAGAATCACAGAAATCAGCCATAGAGCATATTGGTGAGCCCTGTACTTGGATTTGACACCAACACCGGAGGGAACATTTCGACGCTCTAGCCAGCCATATTGAGGACGGGGAAGCAGAACAAAGCCTAGGAGGAATCCTGACAGAAATCCACCAATATGGGCAAAATTATCGACATGTGGCAGAATTCCTATTGCAAGGTTAATGACTATTATGACCAGTAGTGTAAGCAGAGCTGCAGCCTGTGGAAGCAACAAATGGCAGGAGTGAGGGAAAAAATCGATACAACTATGTTTTGTTCATGTATAAATGCCATTATATCCCTATGGTTGCGATACAGTGATGGATAGCCAGAAAATGGTACTGAGTTTTGAACAATGGCATAGCACTAGAATGCCAAACAACGTACAAACACCACTGACCTTGTTGGTATAGATACTCCAGTTTGTAATTAGCTCTGAGAGCATTGCTCCAAGAAGCCCGAAAAGGGCACCTGAGGCTCCAACTGAGATATTGTTTCTAATAAATAGAGAGGAAAGCACACTCCCGCCAAATCCTGACAGCAGATAAACAACTCCAATGCGAACTGCCAATTTGTGACAAAAATGCAGCTTATCATAAGGTTAGTCGTGCTACTAGAAATAGAAGCATAAATTGCTGCTCGACTTGAAGTTTCGTCAAACTTTACAGTTGGTATTGATAGCGAAGAAGTATTGGCCTCGGAAGGCAGATTTTGATAGCTACTTACCAAACCCAAATTGCTGCTCGAGACGAATGCCAATGAAGACCAGGCTCAGCATGTTTGCAAGAAGATGAATAATACCAGCATGCAACCAGATACAAGTGATAAGCCTCCATCCCTGGTGCTTATCTACAACCTTGGTCCACTCAAGAGCTCCCAACCTCTCCAGTCTTTGCAAGTTCAAAAAAAAAAGGAACAAGCTTCAATTAACTACATTATATTTCTTCTACCTTCCTTGGCATTTCTTAATGCAAGTGACAATGATGAACCAAGAAACAACAGCTTTCAACAAGATAATTTTTCTGACACAAACATCAAATACCCCTTAATAATCACACACAAAAAGAATATTTTCAGTGTTAGAAATGTTGGAGAAAAACCTATTTCATCAGATCCATGAAATTTCCACCAGTGAAGCCTTGAATCCACCATAAAAATATATAGTATCTGAGACCAATAATCACTAAATTCATGCCATTTCCTCCACAGAGACCAGCCAGGGAACACTGCCATGAAATGCAGTAATTGAGATTTGGACATCAGCATCTAAAGCAGATCCACTAAACTCTCTCTTCAAGTATCTAACCAATCAAAATCCCCCAATGGAAACCACACACAAGGCATTTCATATTCATCAAGCAATGCCAAATTTCCAAATTCATATGTACACAAATCAAAAGGGAATCAAAATTCCTCCCCAAATTCAGTTGATCCATCAAAAAACATTGAACAACAACACCCCAAGAATCGAAAAAGCTCACTCATAAAGAAATTTAACCACCACCAGCATTTAGTATTTATCAAAGTAAAATGACATGAAACAGAAAGAAACAGAAAAGGCAAAAGCAAAAACAAGAAGAAATTATACAAGGATCAAAAAGTGAATCAAAGAAAGTGAATTACGTACGTGGCAGAAGAGGGACCAAAGAGAGGATTATCTTTCAAAGGCTCAAAAGAAAACCTCCCAAGAAACCTTGCAACGCACTTCCCTTCAAGTCTTGTATGTAAATGTTTAGGACAATTATTGATGCACATCACAACAATGAAGACAGCAACATTTGCCACCACAAACATAGGTACAAGCCATGATGTCCAGTAATGAGCTTCTGTGTCTTCTATCGGGTATGTTGAAGTTGATGATAAGTAGCTGTTGCTGTTGTTTCCTCTGCTCTTAACTCCCCCTCCTCTTTCTGTGTCTTCTCTTGACATGATTGATGCTTCTTGATGGTGTTCTAGCAGGTGTTTCTTTCTTTAAAAAGAACTGTATTTTGGTTTCTTTTTACCTTGATCTCTCTAGAAATGATGTGGTGGTGGTGGTGGTGGTGTTGGTGAGTTCAATGGTTTTTAATGGACTAGGAAAGAAAGTGGGTGAGGATTTTCAGGTTTCTAACTGCCACAGTAAGCAAGGTAACCTCCTCCCATATACATTTTTCATTTGATCTGGTACAAACACTACCATGGTTCTGTTTTTTTTAACAATCCATCATTCTTTTGACATGTTGGCTATCTAATTTTCCTTCATTTTCTTTTTTGCAATGAATTGGTATATATTTATTCTAGAAATTATCATGTGAAAGTAATCTATTACTAATCACATTATCTTCATTTAATACTTTACATACTGAAACAGTATTTGGTAAAATCCCAAAGGATTAGTCTAATGATTAAGAAAGTTTGATCATTTAATTGGGTGGATAGATACGAAAGCAATGGTCATGGAAGCAGGGGATGGAGGCTGGTTCTACGCGGTCTTTCGCTTTCTGTTTATTCGTGGAAAGCAATTAAACTTTGAGAAAAGGACAAGTATCATTCATGTTTAACCTATGTAAAAAGGGGTAAATATTGAATTAGTGTATGATTAGGGTTGAATTAACATTTGATCTGATCTCCTACCTAAAATGTATCTTCAGGAATGAACAAAAAGAATTTATCATAAATGTAATATTAATCCTAGTATGAATTAATTAATCTCAATGTGTGAATGCTAATCCGATAATGCGCTAGCTTTTAAAACAATATACAAAGAGAGGGAAATACCTCTCAAGCTACATCATGCACTCAAATGATCATCAACATGAGAGCTCAGACACTAATAAAGATAACCTCTGAAATATTTCTATGAATAAATTGAATAATTGATCCCTGGTAATAATCCCAGAAAAATGTTCTCAGTTATCCTTTGGTTACTCCATACAGTTATTGAGTTGGTACCAGCTCAAAGAAAACGACAAGATCATCGTTGGAGGCACCAGCTTCATGTTCACAGAAACTTCAATTTTATTGCCACAATTTTAATGTTGTAGTCCTGTGCTTGCTGTCTCCTTCTCCTTCTGTTCTTCTGATGGCTGTGTGATTTTTTTGGCAAAAAGAAAAAGAAAAGTTGCAAAGTTAGTGCTGCGTGCTTAATCAGGCTTTAATTAAACGATTAAAGGGTGTACTTTGAAATGCAGGTTGAAACAAAAAAAAACAGTAATGTTCCGGTTTAACTGTATTTTTTTTTTAAAAATAGTTTTAAATTAATTTTTTTTTTATGTTTTTGAATTATTTTGATGTAATAATGTTAAAATAAATTTTAAAAAATAAAAAAATATATTATTTTAATGTATTTTTAAAAAAACATTTCAAAAAATAATTTCTATCACTTTCTCAAATAAATAAGGTTTTTTTTTTATTAT
>Ga0307510_10007033_pt1 | contig 13410 bp, 18 predicted proteins | sample 12_EM_MG_FD_207224 | JGI IMG/M metagenome (GOLD analysis project Ga0307510, IMG submission 207224) | Populus trichocarpa ectomycorrhiza microbial communities from riparian zone in the Pacific Northwest, United States - 12_EM | ecosystem: Host-associated > Plants > Roots > Unclassified | place... | reverse complement strand
CTCAGAACACGTGGGTTAACACAGGGACTGAGAACACAAAAGTCAATACCTACTATATAGAGTGATACGACATCCGGAATATGAAATTCCTAAAAGGAACGACCAATGCGTGCTGAAACACGCCAAGTGGCAGCTAATGAGTGTAACTGGGTATATCCAATCGTTCTGCTTCGCGCGCTCAATTCGCCACAAAGTATTGCAATGGCTCGCAGACGTCGGGCCGACTAGCCTGACTCTGTTCAATTTGTTAGTCGATTATATGCAATGACTTGTGGGCACTTACCATGCCTGAAATTGATGCCAATCTTGAAGGGCATATAGTGGTTGTACACCTACACCCAAGCGGGGGTCTATGCGCAGTCCTGCAAGTAGACGTGAAGGCCTCACTGGCAGGGTCCCGATCATCAGGCTTTAATTGTAACGGCCCACGACAACTCCAGAGTTTGGCTCCCAGCGTAACAGTGGACGATAATTGCGGAGACTACGACCCCATTCCCTGGTTTCCCGGGAAAGACCGCTGATCTTTGGCGTCCTGCAGCCCTCTTCAGCCTTGTTGGACAAAAAAAGGAGGCTATCATACGGTTCATACCGTACATGGTCACTGTAGCCCGTACTTGTGTTATCTCTCAATAGGAAGATTCAGGATTGACGAACTACTGTCAGGATGAGGATAGGTACTAGCCCAAGAAGCTCTAATATTTCGCTTGGTGGCCTGGCCTGGAGAGTTGGTACGAGCGATGGAGGTGTCACGGTCACGTGGTTCGTCCTTCACTAAATGCCCGGGCCGAGCCACTGCCATGGCAGGAGTGCAGACTAAGCCAAAGCCAACGTGACGTATTCCCATTCAAGTTAACGGATGATGCCCGCCCACCCCACCAACCGAGAGGTATCAATCCGATTTCCGAGTCAATAGCTTCAAGTTCGTGCACGTCTGGCCCATCACATTAATTAGCTAACCCTGCGGAGTTTGAACTGCCAGTCTTCCGAGTCTGCGGGGGGCGGGGGAAGTTTACCCTCTGCTTATTTCTTAGGGGTCCGCACAAGGTCGTTCGTTATGTCGTTTTCGCGATGTCTGCAAGTCTGAAACATCGGCTAACTGACCCTGTGTACTCCAGGTGACAATGGACCTGTTCCCCGACGAAGTCCTCTTAGAAAATTTCAATTCTTATGTGAACACTGAATACGCGGATGCGGCATACGCTGATCCACGTGTGCCAAAGATGGCGAACGATCGTGTTGTCATCACCGCCTCGCCTGAACCTCCAAATTTTATGAAAAAATGCGAGACCAGTGAGGAAGATGCTGGATATCTGGCCAGCCTTCTCTATTGTCCTATGGTAAGATAACCCAGGTCCACGCGTGCGTGCAGGTGACATCGTTGCCGCACTCGAGCACCCTGATCGTGTTCGTGAAAATTTCTTCAAAATCATTTCAAGTGCAATCTTAGTGGATGTCATTGTAACGGCGTAGCGATGGACCGGCGCTGACAACCCTCGAACTCAAATTATGTAGTTTATGGTGGCCATGCTTCCCCAATCCATTCTTGGGTGGATCTGCCCCACGTCTACAACCACTCGACTTGGATTACGTTCCATTTTCTCCGATACGGAAATTACTTCAGTCTGCCAATGACCTCGTCCGTCTTTCCCTTTTGAGGATAGAGCAAAAACGTGTGACACCTGAGGAGTTCGCCACTTGTCTATCTTCTATGGCCAAGCTCGAATCGATATCTCTGGCATTCAAATACTATCATCACCACCCATACCCAACAGGCCAACATCCATCTCGGACCGGGCTATCGTGCGCCATCCTCCCTGCTCTTACCTATTTTGGGCTCAAAGGTGCTGGCGGCTACTTGGAGGACCTCATGGACCGTGTCGATGCCCCTCTACTTGATGGTATCACCGCACTGTAATCAACCCATTGTTCCCCTTCTGTATTCGATATATCGTCTAATCGAATACGGACTCGGACGATCCACTCCGGATACGCTATTTCGGTCAGATGTCCCAAACAATGATAATCGACAACGAGGCTCTCAACCGGGAATCTTGTAAACAGTGTCAGATTGATGGCCTTCGATGCGGACGTCGTTCTCGTCTCACACGGCGGTGTACTATTGCCCGTGCCATCGACGACGCTCAGAACGACCTCCGCCTGGTTCCGCACGATGTTCACCCTCCCTCAGGGCTTCCCTCCCACCTCACGATCGCGGGACATCAAACCGCGAGATACCGTCTCCAGCACTGTCATCGACACCGAAATCACCAGCCTCGATCAGGACTTGCGGGCTCGATATCTCCTCACTTGCTTTCGGTCCAACCTCAACGATATGAAGAGCCGCCCCGCGGTCCTGCGCCCGCGCACGCCCAACCTCCTCGCACTCTTCGAGCTACACCACGAGCGGTGCAAGCGTTCCATCAGCGCATCGCCACCAAGTCGCCGTTCCTCACTGACGCATAGCTCGGCGACGCGGCAAGCTGCTCGCGTTGCCGCGCCCCGATATCGTACTTCGAGTGGCGTGAGCTGCGGAAGGTGATGCTCGCATAGCTCGAGACCTGTCCTGCTGCGCGTTGGCTGGTTTGGGGGTGTGGCCGGCGGGGTTAGTGTGTGTGTTGGGCGGGCAAGTGCAAAAATGTGACTTTTGTCTGAGACCTACATACGATGAGACGCTCTCGTCTAAGGCCATCAAGCATGTGCTGAACGCGCTGCCGAATCCGAATGCTGTCGAGTTGCCCATCTATGTCATTCTATGACGCTGCGTAAATCAATCGATGACCGTGTGTGGTCCGGGGTGCGTGTGTCAAGGGTGAATAGGCGATTTGTCTGATCCCCGGTATATGAAAAGATGCTCTTGCTCAGCGCCATTGGAGATGTGCTGTACTGTAAAGCTGATCGAAAGGTTATCAGGCTCGCCCAAAGTTTGGGGCGGAGCGGGCTTTGAATAGGGAAAAAATAAGACGCGCCTCCTGAGTTGTGTGGAGCTCCTACAGTAGCATCTGGACTGCCGTGTAAGGAGAAGGATACTGGAAGGATACAGCACATCGCTGTGCTGTAGACCACAAATTGAGATCGGCACCGAAGGTCTGCACTCTGCAATGTGTCGTCGAAGTTTACGGTAGCCGACGCATCTCATTTTCGGCGTACTTTTGATCGCCTGCTTGTGGTATGCCACTGGCGGCAGGTTGGTGGTCTCGCCATCGTCTTTCATGTCTCTAAAAAAAGCGTATCACGACTCGTGTTGTTGGTAGCATTGCATTGGCAGATTGGCAGATGATGTAGTAGGCGCTGGGCAAGGGTGCGTTTGCCAAAGTAGTAAAGTCACCGCCAGCCAATTGAAAAGCGGCGATTGCGGCATCAACAACTCCGCAACTCGGAGACTCGCAAACCTTGTTGGGGTTGTGAGTTTGATAGTCAACTGCTCATTCAATCCTCGACTCTCACAAGCACCTCCAGAATAATCAACTCCTTTTCTGAGGTATTCAACCAAGTCTCACATAGCCATGCGTGAATACCTACCCACTGTCTAGTTCCCTTGTCATCGAGAAGCATCGCCCAACGTTCATTTCTTGGTGCCCCCCCCTTGCCTACCAAGTCAAGAACGAGTTCATCGTACGTCGTATTCGCAGTGTCCACGACAACAGCCGACTAATCCCTGTAGTATAGGCGACAATGAACCGGCTTCCTAATGAGGTCCTCCTAAGAATATTCGATTTTCTTCTGGAACGCACCGATAGCATTAAAGTCATGAATGTGTGGCAAACGCTAGTCCACGTGTGCCGAGTTTGGAGAAACATTATATTGTCATCATCACGTCGCCTGGACTCGGATCTACAACTTCTCTGTATGGGCAGGAACCCGGTGAGAGAGATGCTGCATATTTGGCCAGCCTTCCCTATCGTCATAGTGACTGGCGGTGACCCAAACGAGGATCGTGCAGATAACATCGTCGCTGCGTTCGAGCAGCCTGGTCGTGTTTTTGAAATCTTCTTCGAAGAAATTTCAAGTGAAGCGTTGGATTTTTTTTCCGGAACGATGCATGGTCCATTCCCACAGCTGACGACCCTGGAGATCACGTTAGGCGATACACGGCAATTCTTTCCCACACCACTCGGATCTGCCCCACGTTTACGATCAATTGACTTATGTGATGTTCCACTGTCTGCAGTACACAAATTACTTTTGTCTGCCAGCGACCTTGTTCATCTTTCCCTTTGGCATGTTCCCATTTGGGAATACGTGACACCCAAGAAGATCGCCGCTTGTCTATCATCGATGACCAAGCTCGAATCAATGTCTCTTGGGTTCCGTTTCCCTCGACATTACCCATGCCCAGAAAGCCAACGTCGTACTGTCCTCCCTGCCCTCACAAGTTTTCACTTCGAGGGCCCTAAAGGCTACTTGGAGGACCTCAAGGCCCGTCTCGATACCCCTCGACTCGATCGTGTCACTGTTTCATACTCAAATTCACCCTTTGACGCCGAAGACATCGATTATCTAATGCAATACGACGACGCATGATCTACTACGGACCCACTCTTTTGGACGGACTTTCCTCAGGCCTATGAACAGTAACAGTCGACCCCCAAGGTCTCATGCTGGGAATCATGTTCACGCAGTTGGATTCGAAGCCTTTGTCTCGGTGTACATCCGTTACTCGTGCTTGTCCCTCCTCCATCCCTCTCTCCTTCGAAGCGCCTCGACGCGCCCGAATCACCGTTCCCAGACGCCGTGGTGCGTCGTCGCACTGCCTCGTCCTCGGTTCTCTGCGCCTCAAAGCTACGTGATTGATATGTTTCCGTCTGATGTATCCCTTTCCCTTCGACGCGCTCTTTGCCTACCATGTTACGTCTTGCCTGTCACCTATGTGACGTCCACTTACCTCTATCGTTTGTCAGATTCGGCGTTCTCAGCCTATTATCTCTACCCCCTATGTATAATAACCATCGATTACTGTTCTCGTTCTCTGATCATTCAGCTCTTTTGGTTCACTACTATTGACACTTTTCCTCATTCCGAGTTTCAATCTATGATCTACTGCTCCTCTCAATATTATATTCTGTCCCGGATGGTCCTAGTAACGTACCGGGTACAAAAATTCCATAATCTTCCTGTGAACTAACTCGAAGGGATTATCTTCCCTAAATCTAAGGTATGACCACTGCTATTTTCACGTTGTTTGGGCTAGGAGCCATCCATTTCCAGTTTATCTATGTAGGACTGACTTGTGTTTGCGGCGGACTCGCGCGCATTCAGTGGACACATCACACGTGCAGGGTAGGCATGAAAGGTGCGAGACCCTAGTACTCTATCTATGGTACGGCAATGACTACTGTGCAGTACGGGACTAGAGTCAAACGAATCGAAAACTGCTGGACAGACAGGGACCAACTTCGTGGATGTGCCAGTGGGTCCGGCCCGGAATTCCGATTGTCTTATCGCGGATCCCCTGAATCTGCGTGCGTTACTACTCTAGTACGTAACGATCACCGGTGCACCTTCCCTCCTACACACCGTCCCGGACCACCCACCACGGGCACTTCGCCATCCAACGCTGAGCTTCCACAAGCACGTCCGGGGATACCCACTCCCATTTCTGAGGTAACTAACCAAGTCTCATATGTCCATACACGAAGACCCACCCACTATCTAGTTCCCTTGCTATCACCGAAAGTTCGTTTCTTAGCGGTCGCGCAGTCCGATAAAGAACGAGGGCATCGTACGCCATTTTTACAGTCTTTTACAATAACAGCTGACCAACCCAGTGTAATACAGATGACGGTGGACCTACTCCCAGACGATGCCCTCCTAGTAATATTTGACTTCTTTTTAGATGTCCCTCCTCCAGATGATGTAGATGGGTGGCATATCCTGGTGCACGTGTGTCAACGGTGGCGAAACGTTGTGTTGTCATCACCGCGTCGCCTGAATCTGCGACTCCTCTGCACAGACAGAAGACCAGTAAAGGAGATGCTGGATATCTGGCCAGCCTTCCCCATCATCATTCGGGGTCGGGGTTACCCTGTATTGTTGGACGACGAAGCAGACAACATTATTGCTGCGCTCGAACACCCTGGTCGCGTTCGTGAAATCCGCCTCGTGGAGGTCCCAGGTTCACTGTTGGAAATACTTGCGGCAACGACAGAGGTGTCATTCCCAGCGTTGGAGACCCTGGAGCTTCGGTTGGACAACGAATGGGCACCGCCTGTCCTTCCGGATTCATTCTTCGGTGAATCTGTCCCACGTCTACGAGTCCTTGACTTGACCGGCCTTCCGTATTTGGCGGTACGCAACTTACTGCTGTCCGCCAGTGGCCTTGTCTATCTTTGTCTTTGGGATATGCCGATTTCCGGTTATGTTTCACCCAAGGCGATTGCCACTTGCCTATCTTCGATGACCAAGCTCGAATCAATAGAGCTTGGATTCCGTTCCTCCGTCGTTCACCTAAAGCAAGCAAGCCAACTCGCACCTCCGATAACACGCGTTCTCCTCCCTGTTCTCGCTCATTTTTTGTTTCAAGGTACGAATGTGTATTTGGAGGAGCTCATGGCCTGTCTCGATGTCCCTTCACTCGACGATGTCACAGTAATTAAACCTACAATGGTCCCTATCCGACGCTGTAGGTCATTCATCCCACGGCAGCCTCGATGCCGTCGAGATCATGACCTGACCTGCCACGGATGAATCGTTCCAGTCAAGCTTTCGTCCGTGGCGCAAGTCTGTGGCTTGCCCATACACCCTCCCTCTCCACTGTGGAACGCCATAAAGTAAGCCCAATTACGTACGGAATGGGACAAGTTACGTCCGATGGCCCAAGTCGCCTTCCGACACACTACCCTGACATGTACTCCTTCCTTACCTCTCCGACTTCCCTGTATTCCAAAGGACCCATTATTCATTCATTATTGCTCTTAAATCACATGTTATAGACCGTTCTTCGATCCTACTGACGTATTCTTTGGATGCATCTCCTATTTACGGTGTTAGGTCTAACCCATTACCTATGTAATCTCCACTTCTCAATCCATCTTTACCTCCTATGCACAGTCATCACCGATCACAACTTTTCGGTCTCAACCGACGATCTTACGCCTACCGTTTCTCTCTTTGTGATTTTCTGTTTCGGATGGGCTCTAATAGCTATAAAGTGTGTCCGTATATAGTAACATGTAAGAGGAGACCTGTACTTCACTGTACTGTAAGAATAGAGCGACAGAGATAAATTCCGACTCGGAGTCGCGTTGTGATCTTCTTGTGGCCCAAAGTATGGAAGTATGGAAAGCGAGGAGACTCCGAACAATGTGTCTCTTGGGCCCTACGAGTGCTGAGATAGAAATGGGATACTTCATGAAAGGCCATCGATGCATTATCAACGGATTGATATGACAATATGTCAACGTCGTGCCACGGTGTCTTTGCACTTTCAAGTTGCACTTTGCATCCATAAAGTGCATCCATCGCGCAAAAAAGGGGACACGTGACCATGTTTGACTGCGGGACCTTGCGGATAAGCGGTTATCTTATCTTATCGGAGATCCCGCGACCTACTACCGTGACACGTGTTCTCACTGAGGCATTCATTCCTCGACCTACCACTGGCACGTCTGGGCATACCCACCCTCCATTTCTGAAGCAACCGACCGGATCACACATGCCCATACGCGGAGACTCAGCCACTGTCTAGTCGTCCAGTCCCCTCTATCGAGAGACATCACCCACCAGCAACGTTGATTTCTGAGCGCCCGCGCATCTCACCGAGAAGGGGGGGAATCGTACGCCGTTTTTCCGGTGTTCACAATAACAGCTGACAGATCCAGTGTAATCGAAGGGACAATGGTCCTTCCCGACGATGTCCTCCTAGTAATATTCGAGTTCGTTTTGGGTGGCGTGCCAGATAATGTCGAGGGATGGCATACACTGGTTCACGTGTGCCAACAATGGAGAAATGTCGTATTGTTATCACCGCGTCGCCTGAATCTGCGTCTCCTCTGCACGCGCGGCAGGTCAGTGAGGGAGATGCTGGATATCTGGCCGGCCTTGCCCATCATCATACAGGAAAGTGGTGATCCAATATTACGAGAAGACGACGCAAATAACGTCTTTGCCGCACTTGAACATCCAAGTCGTGTTGGTGAAATCCGCCTCATAGAGATTCCAGGTTCATCATTGGAAATATTCGCAGAAGCGTTGGAGGAGCCATTCCCGGTGCTGACGACCCTGGAGCTTCGGTTGGAACGTGAATTGCGACCGCCTGTCCTTCCGGATTCATTTTTTGGTGGATCTGTCCCACGCCTACAAGTACTCGACTTGACTGGGCTTCCATTTTCGGCAGTGCGGAATTTACTGTTGTCTACTAGTGACCTTGTCTATCTTTGTCTTTGGGATATGCCAATTTCCGGGAACGCTTCCGAACCCAAAGAGATTGCCACTTGCCTATCTGCGATGACCAAGCTCGAAACAATTGAGCTGGGATTCCGTTCCTCGCTTCGTCCATACAGAGCGAGCCGACACGCACTCCTACCTATAACACGCATTCTCCTCCCTGCTCTCACTCATTTTTGGTTTCAAGGTGATAGTGGGTATCTGGTCGACCTCGCGGCTCATCTCGATACCCCTTTACTCGACGGTGTCACAGTACTTAAGCCATATGGGGGATCCCCCGACGTGTAGGCAATATCCCACACCACAGCCTCGATTCGTTCGCGTTGGGATGACCTTCCGTGGATGGACTATTTTATTCAACTTTCTCATAGACAGCGACAATTGACCACACAATTTATGTTGGGAACCCATCTACACAGCCAGATTGGCAGCTGTCGTCTCCGATGAATGTCAGCTCATTCCATGTCCCCCCTCAGGCTTTCCACATCAAATCGCCGTAAATGTAAGGCACACCGCCCGGCTACAGGGTGCGTGGAGCGAGATACATCAGAGCGCACAAGTCACCTTCCAAGACACCGCACTACCCCTGGCACGATGCTTCTTCCCTGCTTCCCTAACAGCCCTGTATTCTCTGCCAAAAGTTCCCTCAGTGTTCTTGAATCATGCGTCACGAATCATTCTTCGATCCGATGTATTCCCCCCCCTCGATACATCCTCGATTTACGATGTTATGCCTAACTCAATACCTATGTGATATCTACTGCCCTATGTCGGATATCATCTTCATTTCTCAGCCCATCTTTGCCCCTTTCTCATAGTCATCATCCATCGCTATCTATTGCTCTCTGACCCTTTGCGTCTCTTTCATTATTTTCCTTCACATTTTGCTGCTTTTGGAGTCTCATCCACAGATCTCAGGCTCCCACTACTTCTCTCTTCGAAATATTCCATTTTGGACTGTCGCCAAGTAGCAAAAAAAGTGTGGTGTACGTAGTATAAGGGGATCCTTGTACTTGTGTATTGGGCGCAAACATAAAGGTCATTCCGATTCAAATAAAAGGACGCCCGTCTCTGTTGGACATTAGAAGAAAGTGTACCAATCAATCATAGGCCCAACCAATCAATCCGATCAAAATCTTTACAACAAACAGACTTGGAGACTGCATGGCAACAACACATCCATCGTAATCTAACAAACACGACATACAGCTGCAGAGCCTTCGTAAATATAAAAAAATAAAGCAAAATTGTCCAGACTTACAGATAACCACCACCATCAGGGCCAGGAAGCGCATGACGACTGCGGGTTTGCTTAGGCTGCGCGGCGGCTACATTCTTTGATGATAAGCCGCTGTTTGGAGCTAGCAAGTTTGTCCCTACCTAGAAAATGTGGTAGGCGGATCTTGCTGGCTTGGAATTTCTGTCTGAATGCCAGTTGTTCCTTCGTTAGGTCGCGGGGCATCGTTAGTGCTAGGGGACGAGCAATCGATATGTCTGTCTATGGACAAGTCTAAGGAGGTATCAAGGATTCCATGCGTTACATCGGTGCCTGAAAGGGGTGGAATTGTCGGGCGTTGACTCTCTGGAAGGGAAGAACAAGACGACGCCAAGACATCCGGGGAGGAAACATGTTGTCGTGAAACAGGGACGTTATTGGGTGACGACATGGGAGTTGGGGAGATAGGCGACGTGGATGTTGGGGGCTGGCCGGATCCATCTGTTGTGCCGCCAACCGCTTCATGTATGTCAGAATGCAAGTTGGGGCGATGGTCAGGTCTCAATAGAGGTGAATGATGGGTGCGGGCATTATTGGTAGGGGAAGCGGAGGAATCTACCGTCGTAGCATCGGTGGGGTGTAGTGCGTTGTAAAGAGGTCGGATATTGTCGAGGATCCTGGTAAATGGATCATGATCGACCCTGCTATTCCGCGCGTGTTGAACGATCATGTTCCACAAGTGACAGAAATCCTGCTGCAATTTGGGGAGGGTATTGTGAATGGAAAAATTCGAAACCAATGGAAGAATGCACAGTGCCTCTTGAGCCACATCCCGATCATCACAGCGCTGGCGAAAGAAGTCAAGGAAGTGGCGAGTAAGGTGGTTCAAGTTGGCAAGCAATATGCTATCGCCTTGTGAGAGGTACTCCAAATACATGTCCTCCGATAAGCCCAATTCGTCCATTGCGAGCGTAGACCAACCATGATTACGTTTTGCGTTCGAGATGATGCCAGCAGTTATACCTCGCGCAAGCGGAGCAAAATCGCTATTGTATAGGCTGGCCAGGGCACGGCCTATTTCAGGTGATCGTGAGACGTCAAGGATACGTAGAACGGTGATGGTGAGGTGTGCCGTCTTGATCACCCCAACGCAGATGACCAGGCGGCGTTCTTGGATAGCTTTATAAACCGGACTAGATGTCATTGTACGTTCCAAGAAACCAACTAACACCTCTGCCAGCCTCTGGCGACCGAGCATATCGAGACTTGATGGGGGGTCGCCGACCACTGTTGAGTTACAGAATCCAGGGATGGCTTCAAAGAACAGCTCCAGGTCGTCATCTCCCCTCAGCGCCAGCGCGTCGAGTGTTTGCTTCAATATTCTTCCATCGAACCTCGAGGACTGTTTTTGGACGTGTACTGCAGCCCAGGTTTCAAGACCCCATGAGAACGAACGCCACTCCAAATGGAGGTGTAGAATGCTATGCCAAATGAAGACGAGGAGGGGGGAGGCTGCTGTACTAACTGGACTGTTTAGTTTAACAACTGGGAGTATTGTGATGCAAGCATATACAAAAGCAAAAACAACCACCCAGGAGTATGACAGGATAGCGACGAAGGAATTGATATTGAACATGTACATGAAGACTCCGGAAAAAAACATGAAGAGTGCAATCTGCACCAGAAAGTTGAGGCAGGCGATTGCCAAACGGAAGTCAAGAACCTTCCTTCCGTCATCGAAAAACGCACGTATCCGTGCTTCCTCCGGTAGACTGTAGACTGGCAGATGCCTGCGTGCCGACTGTTGCAGCATCATCGCCCAGAGAGCGCATGTAATACTCATAAGTAAGCTTAGGAGCCAGAATAAGTTAGCCAAGACAAGAGACCGCGAGGGTTCGTAGATCGTTGTAGTAGTACCAGTGACTTGCACTGAGGGGACGAGATCCGATATCGACGGAACGACCAGTGCTGCGACGGTGGCGGAGAACAAACCACACTATGGCATTCGAGTTGGCCCGGGAAATGACGAGGCCGGAACATATGCAAGGACTTACGAATACGAGGAGCTGATCGGTATCTTCTTTCAAGTGTTTAGCCCTCTTCTCATCCTGTTCCTCTGAGATCCTTAAATACATGGAGAAGAGAGGACGTGAGCAATCAGAAAGACGGTCTTCTTCTTGCAGTTCTCGATTTTGTCCAGGCCGGCGAGGATCACCTACGACAGGTGAGTGGCATGGGCGACGGGAAGCCACGTAAGAGATAAGCGTACCAGTACTAGTGTCAGTCTGTCTCTCGAGTTCATTTCCGGAAGCGGCGGTCCGATGGGGCGATTGGGGGCGAGGCATTGAAAGACGACCGTGTGATGGGTGGAGGGAAAGTAGGGAAGGGTCGAAGATATGTTTGTCGCGGTTTCGTGCGCCGGGAAAACGAGTGGGGGATGATATTAAAGCGTCAAACGCACGCCAGTGCGTCAGGGTATGTACAATGCTAATATACTAGAACAAAGGGGGAGGGAAATCATACGAGAAGGAAATAACGGGTCCTCTACACGTGCGCGAACCGTTCGGAACCAGATGACAATTCGTATGAAGGGCTTATGGAAAAAACGAGGCAGACGTGTATGGTTCATTACACATGATAAAAACGTCCGGGGCCTTCCATTTCATCACTGGGAAAGAAGCACAGGGAAGAAGGCCCTCTTCCAGAAAACTATGGGCACATTGCAAACGCGAGGTGTGACCCCAGGCTGGCCCTTCGAACCGCCACCACGTGTGTGGTAGTGTTGCCGGAGAGTTGAGTTGAGCTGAGTTGAGTCGAACTCAGGCTAACTACGGCACGTCAGAGTTGCACCAGGTGCACACCAGGTGTCAGGAACGAGTTGGCCCATGAATCCACCAATCAGCTTTCAAGCTTTGACAAGGTGCCGTAATTGTAAATTGCCATGATGCGCACAAGTTCTGGTGACCCCGGCCTGCCATATGATGTGACACAGCGTTTTGATCAATTAACCAACTACTTTCCCTATGTTATATACTAATCTGATGCTATGTTCCAGTTGGTATAAAGCTCACGCAACTCTGCCTCCTTCCCAGCCTGCAGCAGCTCAAGAACAGCTGACTCTGTCACTGGGCCTTCTATCATGTAATCTTCCTCCATCGCAAGTAACCCCGTAGTAAAACTATCTTCCTCCATCGCAAGTAACCCCGTAGTAAAACTAAGTCGCTCCCGCTGGTATAGGTGCTTTAAGACTTGAAACATCTCAATTGTAGTTGGACCAAGCTGGCTCCGACGAAGCGTGCATGTTTCCTTACTTGATGAGATCATGAGAACACCCTCACAAGGAACAGCAGTCGCTTGAGCTGGCAGTACATCCAAGGCGAAAAAGTGTTGGATAAATGTGTTCGCGTTTCTGTGACAGACGCAGTAGTTGGTTGGTCAGCATAATCAGCACCCATCTCCTGTTGTCGAAGATCATGTGCGTGTTGGTGAAGGCTTTGTGGCTGCAGTGGAAATTCCGGATAGACGTCCTCAGAGCGCGGGTGCAGCTGCACTGCAGCATGGCTGGGAGATGAGTAAAAACGTCACAACTCACAACTTTGGCAAAAACGATTTTATTGTGACTATATAATAGTGAGTACAAGTGCTCCTAGAACATACTAGAAGGGTATCGAAAGCGGGATATTGAGTAGAGCAAGCCAAGTGTGACAAGTGTGAGTACCAATTGAACGGTATTAAAGAAACTTATCGAAGTCGATGGAAGGACGCATATTGTCGGTCAGGGAATGGGATGCCTGTTGCCAAAGAAGTGTTGC
>Ga0307510_10007032_pt1 | contig 13411 bp, 1 predicted proteins | sample 12_EM_MG_FD_207224 | JGI IMG/M metagenome (GOLD analysis project Ga0307510, IMG submission 207224) | Populus trichocarpa ectomycorrhiza microbial communities from riparian zone in the Pacific Northwest, United States - 12_EM | ecosystem: Host-associated > Plants > Roots > Unclassified | place... | reverse complement strand
AGTCCCGTCCGGTCCGCAGTCAACTCTCACAAAGCCCACGCTGGTCGTGGGCTTTTGTATTTAGGTTCAAGATCCGGGCAAAACCAATTCCCCCAAAAAATGTATCTCCATATCAAATAATTGATTAAGCGTATCCTTCCGCAAGCTCTTTGGCAACCGTCGAATACGGTTCAATTCGGAAGTATTTTATACACCAGATATTCAATATTCATCAGTGAGTATGCATTGCCGCTGACCTGTGAATATAGCTTCATGGAGAATACCCATTCCCCGCCTTTTTCCACCGGGTTATTGATGCCCTTCCATGTTTGCACCACCATGTTCAATGCGGCTGCTGTGTTGGCGGACAATGTCTGATTAGGATACAATCCAATCGGCAGGTACGTCACCAGCCCTTCATCGTCCCGGCCTGAAGGCGGCACCAGCTCAAAACCATACCGGAGCTCAAAAGTTACTTTTTGTCCTGACATACTGCTTCCAAACAAAGCTGTAAAGCAGGCGTTCAGGGCATCGGTGAGAGTATTGCCGAGTGAATTGATGTTGACACGCTTGCTGAAATTATTCAGTGGCGTTATGACGCTGGGCGCAATGATGGTATCGGTGGTGAAGATGAAAGCAGTGTTGGTAGGCGTGTTGTCCAGCAGGTTCTGGTTCCGCTGAACATTCATCTGCATGCGTGCATTCTGCACCGTTGCCAGGTTCAGGTCGGGCCATACAATTTTAAATACAGGCCAGGCCACGGGTGGAATAGCTATTTCTGAAGGTACCAAATACGTAGTGGCGTTCTGCTGCGGGGTTTGCATCTGCAGCTTGATGAATAAACCGGTGGCGGGTATCTGCATATGCACTTCCGGCCAGGTGTTGTTAGGGCCGGGCTTGGTGTCCAGCTTGGTCAGCGTCAGTTCATTCAGGTCGTTATTCATGCGATAACCTACCCTCGCATTGAAGGAATAGCTGGCTTTGGATGTCATCAGATCATAAGGATGGGTATAGAAGTCTGAGGACTTCAATCGGGTGGACCAGTACTGCGCCACATTACTTGCCAGTACGCCAAATGTTTGCACTGCTTTGGCGACACTTGCGGGGTCTTGCGTACTCTTTGTATCAGGCAGTGCCCGCAGCAGCGCCCAAAGCTGATCGGCGACATTCACATATTGTGCAAGCTCAGTGAACAGGTCTCTGGGTTGTGTGGTCAATACATTCGGTACATCGCCGGGGCCCAGATTGAATTCTGCTATTATCTTCACATAGTCCTGCTCTGCATGCTGGTGTGTGTATACAAACTCGTAGTTCCACAAGCCCAGCTTACTGGCATCCTGTGTTCCATCAGGATAGCTTTGTACTACCTGCTGCACGACTATCTTGGGCAGCTCGGGGAAGTTCCGTAATGGAATGGGCACATCTACATTTCCGGGATCCGTGTCATGCATTGCCGCGGGCTTCCTGACGCCTGCCAGTAAAGGCGTAAATGTGAGCCAGTCTGATGCGTTGTAGTTTTGTGGTACGTTATCGCTACTGATGTTGAATTCAAGATGCGATAGATTGTATACAAACGAGCCTGAAACATCTTTATGGAATTCCGGGTTGTCCAGCTGTAACAGGAAGTTTACATAAGAATTTGCTTTAGAGAGATCTGTTTTTGCCGCCATGATGGTGAGACCCGGGACGGACTTGCCACCTGCGGCCTTGATATTCGCCTGCCCATACAGGCTGGCAGGTTTAAGGCCCAGGATCTTCTGCCATGTAGAGTCCACGATGGAATCATACTGTACCAGCACAGATGCTTCATAAGTATTAGCGAGACTTACGCCCAGCATTTGTGATATGGCATCTACAGCGCTGATGAGCGCCGGCTGTTTGCCGGGATCGGTAACTTCCAGTACAGTATTCAGTCCTGCTGCTATCTTTGGCATCAAAGCGTTCTTGGCGTTCATCACTTTCTTTAACTCGCTTTGGATGTCTTCCTTGTTGTATACCGCCATTGCATACGGGCCGGATAAGAAGCGGTCCATATCTTCCAGGAACCTGCGTGCCCACAGTTCCACATCTATGCTTTGGTACGATATGTCTTGCGGCGTACCGAGTGTTCCGTTTGTGTTCAGTGGCGCCACCAGTATGTTACGATTAATAAGGTTGCTGTATAATGGCATCAGCGCAAAGAACCTCGGTTGTTTTTGGCCGTTGACGGTTGTGGCGCCCTTAAGCGCAACGCTCTTAATACCATTATCATCAAATTCCACCTGCCACAGGTCCTGCGCCACACCTGTTACCTGACCGGTACCCAGCCGCATTTTGGGCAATGCATCGATCATAGCATCTATGAACTGGTTATAGGTAAGACTGCCTTTTGCATCCCTGCTATTCACCGGTGCCGGGAAATCAGATTCCGCCATCTCAACGGGGCCTGTTCCGTGCGGCGTTTCAAAGCCGGGGTATATAAGTGAACCGGGGCGCAGCAAACGAACAGAAACCTGCAGTGGTCCAACAGGCCTGGCATACGGACCGCCCTGCCCGATATTGACGGCGAGGTTCACCTGTGCCGGTGGCAGGAATGCAACAGCGTTTTGTTTAAATAACATGGCCTTTGGGTTGGCTTCGACCATCTCATCGGCGCTCAACAAGACTTTCGACTCCGCAAAGCGGGTAATGAGGCTGTTAAACGTATCATTATCGGCCGTGTTTATACTAACTATTTTACCTTCTGCGTCGTTAGCCTTCAATTCCACATTGGGTGCAATCAGGTTTTGAACGGCGGTATTGGCCAGTGCAAAAGAGCCGGCGCTTACATTGTATAAACTTTGTATTGATTGAGGGGCGGTTGTTTGCGCCAATAATGCGGGCGTACAAACGAACAACCCGCCGGGGTTCAGCTTATTCGATTCACCACCGATAGCGTTCACAATATCCGCCAGTGTGGCTGCTGCTGCCTGCTGTTTCAGTGATGCCAGTACAGATGCAAAGGATGGATTGGCACCTGTGTTGACGGTGTAATTTGTCCCACTTACCGGTATCACAAGGTCGATGTTCGACATCAGCGTTCCCGGCATGTTCTCATTCAGCGTGGCCAGCTGCTGGCTGGCGGCGCCAGGTGAAACATTGAAATTGAATCGGGTTGCTATGCCATTCAACGTATCAGTTGATGCAATGGTATAAGGTACGCGGAGAAGGGTGGTATCACCGGGCAGGGACAATGTGCCCGGTACAACAAACCTGCTGGAAATCGGCAACGTAAAACCGGGATTGGCCTTCAGCAGCAACTCCATGGGGCAGGCATACCGTTCAGCAAACTGTCTTAGCGTGTCGGCTGTATCGCTTGCTGTAATATTGGTAAAGTTTCCAAAATAGATCAATGCTCCCGGATCAAACAGATCTTTAGTGGTAAGGTTGTTGGAAACGAGGTCTTTCACAATTACGCCACTGTTGTTTTTGCTTAGCGTATCTTCTTTCCGGGACACATAAGTTTTTATGGTGAGGGACTTGTCTTTGGCAAATAGGCCCTTACTGTCCTTGTATTGGCCGGCCAGCGTTTCTATCGTAATGTTCACGCCTGCATTGGCAAACAAGTCTGTTACTTTCCTGAAGCTGTTGTTGGCGGCATCCACTGTCACCACTACTTCTGTATCATCATCTACTTCTACTGCAAACTGAAACCCTACCTGCAAAACGGGTTGTTCACCGTTTGCCGTTGCCAGATCGATTACCCTGGTGTAGTTGTTAGTAGCGAGTGTTTGTATACTGTCTGTTGGATCGGTTGCACCAGTATTGATGGTTTTAGCAGGAATAATGAGCACTGCGCCGATCTTCAACAACTGCGTATCGTTATTGGTCAGCAGCGCGGTGGGAGTGGGGCCAGGCCAGCCCTTGGGCGGCAGCGCTGCCATGTCGGTAATGGATAAATGCTCTACAAATGGATAGTATGCCGGCACTACCGGTAAGGTGTTGCCAAACAGTTCTTCCAGCAAAGCATCTGCATTGGCCATTGCCAACTCTGCGTAACGCACGCCGTATTTTGTAATGATGTCGCCCGGCGTGGCACAACCTACAGGTTTGGCAGGTTGTAGCATGTTCAGGCTATACGTTACCGTATAGGAGCCCGCGGCAAATCTCCACAACGGGCTGATATCTATCTGTACACCTTTGTTGCCGTAGTTAGGATCGGAAATGAAGTTAAGTGATGATACGAGCCATGCATTCATACCAGGCTGAACCAGTTGATAATAAGACTGGCTGAACTGCTGTTGCTGTTGCGTGATCAGGTCTTTGTTCACATCACCGCTTTGGGATGGTGACGGCATCAGCTCAGAAGGCCTTGACGAAATGACTGCGGTGAGCAGCGCGTTGTCGCCTACTTTTTGTATGGTAAAATACCTGGCTGTAGATGGCCAGTCGCCAACGCCTATCATATTATCACTATATCCCACCTTGATGAGCGTTGTACCCTGCCCGGTACCATTGTCACCGGTCCTGTTGCCTAACACATCGCCAAAGCCAAATATAAAATTGGCGGTGGGCAGGGTTGGCTGCGTGCCGAATCCCTGGTAAGGATCATTCATTGTCGGCGGTAGTCCGTTCACATCGGGGGCTGCCAGTTTGGAACCCGGCTTTATAAACCTTGATACCGGCATTACCTGCGCGTACTGCCAGTATGGTTTCTCCACATCCTCCTGCACTAAGCCTGCTGTTTTGGCTTTGCGGAATGCCCTTGCTTTTTGCCAGGGCTCTGACTGTACGCCATCTGAAGGATTGGGTATAATGGGCATACCTGACGGGGGTGCCTCAAACGGCGAATCCGCTTCTGATGCCACGCTGTACACCATCAGGCTGTACATGGTCTTCAGCAGCTTCTCTTTGTCATCCAGCGTAAGTGTATCGGGATTTTTGGTAAGGAATTCAAAACCCACATTGCCCGGCGGCACCAGTGCCTGTGTAACGGTTTCCGATGGGTCTGTGCTTCCGTTGCTTTCTATATAGATAGACAATTGCGTACTGTCTGCTCCCGGCCCTATCAATGCGCAATTGTTGAACGGCAGCAGGCTGCGGCCGTTGGGGGCTACCGCCTGTTGTGTGCCTGCAATCACCAGTAACTGCAGCACGATGTTTCCTTGCTGGTCAAAAGCACTGCCAGGCAGTTTTACACCCGGACTGAAATAATAACCTGTTCCGCCTACTACGCTTCCTTCCCACAACAGCACCAGGAAATTGCCCAGTGATGACATAGATGCATAGTAGCCCGGATCAGGTACCAGGCCCGCCGGTGCGTCCTTCAGCAGGGTAGGCGGCATGGAAATGGTGGATAAATTTGTCTTTATCAGGAATGCATTGGCGGGGTCATTGGCCAGTACCGTTAAACCGGCCGTATTGGTAGCATCCGGAGCCGGCGACAGCAGCAGATACGTGACAGTTTTGTCACCCACCGGCTGCGACTGCAGCCAGCTGCCCAGCAACAACAGCTCATCTCTTTTATCTGTATCAACGCCAATTAAATTAAATTGTGTTGACTCATCATCCAGTCTCTTCATCCTGAACGGAATGATGACGCCGAATGTACTGTTATCAATTTGAGTGGCTTCCCTACCCGCGGGTGAGCCTTGTTGAGTGGCCAGTATTTCGTACTGCGTGATGACACGGCTCAGGGCTTTTTCAACAAGGTCTGGCGGAAGCATCCAAAGGCCCGGGTTGCCGGTTACATTTTGCCGGCCTTGTACCTGCGGTATAGGCAGCGCTACCGGTGACTGCAACTCTATGCGATGTTCCAGTCCATACGTATACGGTACAGTTCCTTTTATCTTCATGGCCGTAGGTGCGGCAGGAGTGGCCGGGATCGGCACTACTGAAAGTCCTGTTGCCGGTGATGCATCCAGTATATTTTGATTGGTATAGCTGTAGTTAAGCGTAGCGGTGGTTGCCGTAAGCAATACCATTCCGACTTTGAATGTATTTTCATTCAGGCCGGGATTATAAGTAAGCAGGTTGCGATAAGTCTGCTCCAGCTGCGCCAGTGTTTGCCCTACTTGCACTGTGATAGAACTGAATAGTTCAATCCATGATTGTTCTGAAGAGAGCGCCAGTGAAAGTGCGGTGTTCGTGGGTTGGTCTTTGTTTACCGCAATGCTAAACTGTTGGCCGGTTAGATCATACAGCGGCAATGGCGCGGCGGGGTTTGCCACCACATGGCCATCGTCTTCCTTCAGGCCCGGCAGCCGCAGGCCCGATAGGAGCATGCGCGATGATTGATTGACAATGCTGGCAAAGCTATCACCTTGCAATATGGTATCGATAAGCACATTTATATCCTGTGCAGGCAGGTGTTTTACCAGTAGCACGGTGTCTTTTGCAAACAGGCCATGTACACCTTTAAGCCTTGTAGCGGCATCTGTCACGGGCAAACCGTAGGTATTGGAGAGCACATTAAAGCTCAGCGTCCCCTGATCAAACACCGCCGTTATTGCATTGGGTACGGTTACAGAAGCCACCGGCGCCAGTATGTTGGCGTTGCCGATCCATACAGCCACGTTTGTCCAATTGTAGGTCCATATGCCTGTAGTGGGAGACAGCGGGTTGGTGTTAGTCCAGCTTGCATCTATGATCAAATATCGTGTAATTGATTCAATGGTAAATCCTGCCTCTACTATCACTCCCTTCTGTGCCGGAATGTTCCAGCTTTGCGCACCGGCAGCCGTAACGGCAGCCCTGAAGATTGGCCACTGCGGAACACCCGGCGGCGTTGTGGTGCTGAAGTCCTGCTGAAATGCCAGTGTAAAGCCTATGCGTTCCAGCGTGTCGCCTGCTATCGTCGTGTAAGTGTTACTGTTGCCATCGTCTTTATAAGCGTTTTGGTAGGCATTTGGAACTGATAAGGCGTGGCCAGGCGGCAATTCTACTGTGGCAGGAATCGGGTAGCTGGGGAAAAGTGTATTCAGCAACTGCTTATTCTGTTCTGCTATGACCTGCGCATACCAGTTAGCCATTTCAGGCAGTGGCGTGTCTTTTAACAAGGTAAGGTCAGTGTAGCGAACAAAGAATGCTCCTGCTGTACGCAGTTGCACAAAATCAGCAGGCGCATTGGCAAATGTGCGCTGCGGCAGGTCAAATGCAGCACCGGTCTTCAGTATATTGTTGCCCGATGCAAGGATCGGGAATGCCGGATCATAGTAACCGAGCATGTCGGCTACTGATGGTACCAGAAATAGTGCGGCAATGCTAATTAAGGTTTCATCAGAGGCGGCCTGATGCACCAATGTTCCCAACGTGCACTGATTAATGCTGAAAGGCTTGTCTGCATTGTCCAGCCCCAGTATTTCAGGCGCTATGCCAAGTATAACGTTTATGCCTGTTCCCACAGCACTGTCGCGCAGCATTATAGGTAGCGTGGGGTTCAGGAAGAGCAGCTCTTCCGGCGTTGCACCCAGGTGTCCGGCCACACTTTCTACGGTATCTCCCGAGCTGATGATATACAGTACGGTTGCCGTAGGCAATGAAGCTGCTACCTGTTCAAGGTTTTGTACAACACCCTGCATATTTTGGACGGTAACGGAGATGTTATCGAGATGTTTCTGCATTTCCTGCACGCCGTTTTCGATCACTATCAGGCAGAAATCGCGGAACATGAAGCTGGTGAACGATTCGTATTTAGCAGGATCATCTTCTGAAGGTCTGCCGCCGGTTTCATCGCCTACGGGGAAGTAGGCGCCCAGTAGTTTTGAGATATCCCACTCATACAACGGACCGATCTTATTTTTTGTATTAAAATCTATATTGCTGCCTTGTGGTGAGGTCCAGCTGACGAACGGAGGCATGGGTAATACCATGGCCGATTTCTCATCAGGACGCGGATCGGTATCGCCACTGATCCATAAATTGATATTGGTGCTGAAGAAAGTGGCAAGGTCTGAAATGGAAAGCCCGCTCGCCATGGTATCCGGCATGTTCAGCTGCTCCAGTAATAATTGTATTTGCCCGGCTGTGATGCTGTTACCTTGCTCTGCATCACGCGGCAAAGCATTGACGGCGTACAGCAATAATCCCTGTGTTAAAATATCAGCCGCCAGCAGGCTGGTGTCTGAATCGTTGGCTGTCATGCCGCTATGCGTGGAGCTGCGAATGGCGCATTCCGCGGCGTCTGTAGCGGTGGGCGACATGCCCGTATCAGCAAATAAAATAAAGGCGCTTCTGTAATTGGGATTGGCATTCTCAGGAATAGAGTTGTCCCAGTTCACCGGCACATCGGCCACGGTAAATATAGGTAGTAGGGTCAGGTGTGCTTTACGTGGAGAATCCGCAAACACTTTAGCAGCAGGTTGCCAGTTCAGCATGTAGCCGCTGTTGACATCTCCAACAATGGCGCCCAACGCCCGCATTCGTTTTAATGCGGCTTCATGTGTGTTGCGCATCGCCTTCAAACGGCGGTACTTATTATTTCTTAAATAGAAATTTTGATTGGAGCGGTATGCCACCGGCACATGCCCTTGTGATGCCATCAATGCCTTTGAGCCGCCGCTGTTGTTGCTGAGTATCCAGGGCGTTGGTTGTGCGGAGCCTACCACAAATTGTATCTCCACCTTTACACTAAAGGAGAAATGAATTCTGATGAACAGAATTTTAATGGATGCCTTTGCGCTTACAGCGGCTGAAAGCGTAATGAGCATAGGTTGGCAGCTCTCGTAAATAATGCTTATCTGTGCATAGGCCTCCAGCGTAATGGAGACCTTTACCACCACAAAATCCACGGACCCATATATTTTGCCGTAAAGTGCGGCTACACCCTGGCATTTGAAATAAGTCACAGATGCAGAACCATTGCTGCTGGGGTTGAACCAGGCCAGTACTCCCTGGAATATCACCTGCAACTCCACATACGCTCCCCCGGATAGTATGCCAGCACGTATTTCACGGCCTACGCCTGCGGCAATGCCAATGCCCAGTTCTATCACCGGCGAAAAAGTGCCGTTTGATATGCGCGGCACCTGTATTGAGGTGTCGCCGTTAAGCAGTCCGAAATAAAAGCCGCCCCTGCCTATGAAAATATATGCTTGCAAACTAAAGGAACGGGCAAAATTTCGGTTGTAGGGAAAGCCGAGGTCTATTTTGAAATTACCATTGGTATAGATCTCTATCACTATAATTCCAAGTGTAATGGACACGACTCCCAATTGAATAGTGCGGAACATATCAGGTACCTGGAACTCTATGCGAAACATCCCTATTTCATCTGTTATTTTTTTATAGAGAATTTCAAATTTGAGTCCCGCCAGTGATCCTGCACGTTCGCCGCCCAATACAATGGAGAGGCCGTATAATTGGGGATCATTGAAAATAAATCCCAGATCTACCGTGTTCATGATGGTCACGTCAAGACCAATGAGCCATTGGCTTTGCGCGGCGTACTCCATAGTGTCAGGCATAGGATTGCCTTCACTCGGTGGCGGCGTCATGTCTTTTCTCAGCCTGGCAATGCTTTCCGCAACAGTATTGGGGGTATCACCGATGAATGTAACGCGCTGGCCCAGGCCCAGATAACGCAGATCTATTATGCTCTTGCCTTGCCCGGGAACAGATGGCGGGGGATCATTGATCACGTCCCAGCTTAACGGATCATCATTTGTATAACGCTGGCCCATAAAGCTACCGGTCAAAATCATGTCCACTTTTCCCTGGCCGCTTTGTCTGCTGTAACGCACGCCTATTGAATCCAACTGTGCTATCACCAGGTCAACCTTGGCATTGAATACAAACTCAACCGTGTTTTCTTTTGGATCGATGGTAAGAACGAAGCGTGAAAGGTCTATTTGCTTCAGCACATCCCAGGGGGAATCCAGTTTGAAGCCGAGTGTCGGCGCCGCAAGGTTGACAATATATTCCAGGATATCGCCGAGCGTTACGCCGCCAAGCTGTAATGAAACTACCTGGTGGCGGTTGTTTTGTTCACCGCGCCATGAAGTAGTGGCCTGTAGCCATATGTTATCGAATTCTACTTTGAAAAGATAGGTCGCTTCCGGTACACCAAAGGTGAGGGCTGCGGTGAGTCGGATCTTGTTCACACTGAACATGCCGCTTATTTTGCCAGTAGCTTTGTCTGCTTTAGCAGGCTTCTCCATGTCAATACTGGCGGAGGCATTTATTTTTAGCTGGGTGTCGAAAATTGTAGGTTCCCAGCGGGCAGAAATAGTAGCACCAAAAGTATAAGAAGGTTTAACGACCACGATACCGTCTCTTTGGGAGCCGGTAATAAAAGTGGCATACAGCCGATCGACGGTGATGTCTGGTATCCAGTCAGGTTTTGCATGACCTTCTCCGTAAATGAACCGCTGCACCAGGTCAACGAGGTCAATGGAAGTTCCTTCGTATAGCTTGCCGCTGAGTGTCCATCCCTGCGGCGTATCGGGGTCCTGTACGGGATATTCAGCGGAAATCATGAAGCGCGGCAGGTTGTAATTGTCCGGTGCGCCCTGCTTTAAATAAAATACCCCGCTCAGGCTGCCGGATATTTTTCCGTTATTCAACGCAATGTCAAATTCCAAACCATTCACCAGTATAGTGGCGATAAAGAGATTGATCTCCCACCCCTGCACAGCATCGGGATGTGCGGGATCGCCGAAGAGGATGCCTGCGGTGGCAAAATAGTTTTGACCCAGTGGGTCTGCTGAAAATTTCAGCTTGGTCACGTTCATGGTCTGCAGGCCGGTGGAAGGGCCGGAGCTGCCGAAGAAGTAATTAAATGCGCTGCCTAAGGGAATGTAGCTGTCTTTTGCCAACAGGCCGGTAATGATGAAATCCGGCAACGACATTTTAAGGTCAAAAGATACCGTCTGATCGTCCAGTACAATAAGTTGCCTATGGCTATCGGGATCATCCGGAGAGGGCGGCACTACCATTACCGTTGTTCCTTTTGAGCCAAAGTTCATAGTGCCGAACACACTGCCGGTAACCACATGGGTTTTTACATAATCACCGTTGTCGTCAAGTACCTCTGACCATGTCCACACCCAGTGAGTCCCCACTTTATCGATGGTAACAAATGGCACGGGCGGGTTCCATGTCTTTTCTGACTGTATGGTCACGCCGAACGCGTTCAGCGAAAATATCGGGAACCGGTCGGTACCGCTGTTCTCCAGGTCGATATCCACTTCCGCTATATAGAAATCGCTCAATACGGGGAAATTCATCGGGATGGGCAGGCTGACGCCGAAAATGCTTACCAGTTCTGCAAGCCCCTGCACCAGTGATGCGGTTTCTTTTTTGAACAGTACTACAAAGTTCCAGAGGTTGTTGGTGGAAAGGATGATTGTCCTGGTACGTCCCTGTATTTTACCAATGGTAAAATCACCGTACAGATATACTGTTGAAAATGCTGTTATATCAGGCTGCGGCTGTTTGAGTGGAGCTATGACGAAATTAAGGCCAGGGTTTATCAGCGCTATGGGTTGAGGCCCCTGTACGCCCGTTTTGCTGGCGGCGTCTATAACGGTAGCGCTGCCGGTGGCGTCAATGTCCATGAGCGGGTAAGTACGGGCGGCATTAGGCATGGCAACGGTACCGGATATATGTAGCGGCCAGGGGCCTATCATGGGCGTCTTGTCTAACAGATATTTTTTATCAGATTGTGTCTCATCCGGCAGTAGCAGAAAGCCGGTAAGTGATAGGGAAGTCGCTCCTTCGACGCCTTCGAATTCCGCTGAGCCCACCTTCATGCCTGTCAGGATGGAATCGTACCAGGTGACGCCATCCATAATGGCGGGTACCTGCATTTTGGTTGGCGGCAGTGGCGAAAAGAAATCTGAGAACACCCAATCGGTCTTCACGGCGAGTACCAGTGAAAATATATTTCCTTCCTGTACATATCGCATGGTCGCGGTGACGGCATAAGCGGTGCTGGCCGTAAAGGAACCGTCACCAGCCAACTGAACGCTGTTGCCACCTGGCGACATGGTGAGCTCGACTTGATTGAGCGTATAGCTTGACTTGATGCCAAACAGCCCCATTACGGGCACCAGTCCTGCGAGGTCGGCGGAATTATTGGCCGTTGTCCACAGGTCAATGGAATTATTGCTGATAGCATCGTTAAGGGCGTTGTATACACTGGTGGCGCTCATAGTTCAACCGGGGTTTAATGGAATTGTTGCAGGCGTTGAAATGGTGTGGGGGGTGATGCCGGCTTTCGGGCGGGGTTATTTTTTGTCCTGACGGTTACAGGTGATGGTTTGCTTTCTTTCCCCGCTATTTCATTTCCGTCTTTATCAAATTCCCATACAGCCCTTCTTTCCAGCGGCCCGCCGGGTTGAATGGCCAAACCAACAGTACCGCTTGTAAATATTGTAAGGGGTAATTTAAGATTGGCATATCCACCTGCAAGCCACCGTCCATCCGGGTATACATCCCATTGCCAGCAGGCGTGCGGGTTAATTACTTCTTCAACTTTGGTGGTTGTATTTTTATTTACCCCTTCCGACACATCACATTCTGAATTGCCCAGGTTATAAGAATAGATGGTATGGTTATCAGTATACCGGGTGGTAAAAGTACAGGTGTTGGAATCAAAAGACCATGGCCAATCGCGGTGTAAGATTTCCCCGCTTTTCTTCTTTTTTTTTGTAGGGGGTTCGTCATCATGGCTGGTTTTAGCCTTTATCTCAATATCAATATCCACGTAAGCGCTCAGCCGGTGTGTGTTTTTTTGTTTCAGCCTTGCATCCCGCAGAAACGGTTTCCTAAGTGTGGGCTGAAATGCGCTCATCAGCAGCATGGATGGATGCCGGTGCTTTTCAAAGGCACTGGCCGTAAGTACTTCCGAATTAACAAGTTTGGCAAAGGTCTTCACCACCTTTGTGGCTGCCTCGCTGGGGTCTTTGGTCCCCGGCACTGCAAAGGCTGTTGCCCTGCTGCCATGGTGTGGCAGTGTGGTCATTGCGTTATTGTTAAAGACCGTAGTCCCTTTAAAAAGTTGATTGGTTGCCGACATGGTTACATTGGTGGCATCACCGCAAATAACATACGATACGCCGGCATAATATAACCCGCAAATGATGGACACACGGTTTTTTTCCTCCGCTTTTGACCCCCATAAGCTTACATCATTATCGTCCCAATCCGGGTCGTTTGATAATACATTGGCAACAAGGGCATATATCTTTACAGCTTTATCAGTGCTTTGCCACAGTGGATTCCCCCAATTAAGCTCGCCAGTATCTTTATTGTAATTGGTTTTATAGCTGCCTGGGCTAACGATATCATCATCTTCACAATAATCTTCTGTTTGAAGATAATCAAGGATATTAAAAGTGTTTTTTTTATATTGGTCATAGTCACCGCCATACACCACTTTTTTAACAACAGGTTTCTTTTCATCCGGAATCAGATTCAGTACCTCCCAGGTCAGGCTGATGTGATCTTTATCGCTATGCGAAAAAATAATACA
>Ga0307510_10007031_pt1 | contig 13412 bp, 13 predicted proteins | sample 12_EM_MG_FD_207224 | JGI IMG/M metagenome (GOLD analysis project Ga0307510, IMG submission 207224) | Populus trichocarpa ectomycorrhiza microbial communities from riparian zone in the Pacific Northwest, United States - 12_EM | ecosystem: Host-associated > Plants > Roots > Unclassified | place... | reverse complement strand
TACGAACTGCGATGCGCGCTGCGACAATCATCTGCTGCCGCAGGAGGTCAACCCGCCGGACCTCTGGTCTCGTATGCTGAGCGACGGCAAGCCGCTCGCCATCGCTGGCGGCAAGACCTATGAAATCCATGGTGACAAGATTTTTATCGAGATCGCCATCCTACACGACAGTGACGGCATCATGTGGGCGGTGATCGGGCGCGAGTTTGCGGATCATCTCGCCACCCCCATGGCGATTATGCTGTTTTTCGTTCTTGGTGGTACGTTGTTGTCAATCCAACGAGCCTTGCGCCCCGTTGCAAAGGCTGCGCAAGAAGCCGGCCATCTCGATCCGCTCGATCCCGGCCATCTGATCAACCAGACCGGCATGCCGCGTGAAGTCGCCGATCTTGCCACTGCCGTGAACCGGAGCCTTGCGCGCATCGGCGCGCTCATGAAGTCGCAGCGTCTGTTCACCACGGCCGTTGCGCATGAAATCCGCACGCCGCTGGCGATGATGAAGCTGGAACTCGGCAATATCGAACATCCGCGGGCACGCAAGATCGAGGCCGATCTCGACGCGCTGGCAGGTTTTGTCGGCCAGATTACGGCGCTAGGGCGGCTCGAAAGCGCTGACCGCGCCGCGTTCCGGCCGGTCGATTTGGCAAAGCTGGCCGATTGGGTGGTCACCGACATCGCACCCTTGGTCTATGACCTCAATCACACCATCGCCTACAGCAATCTTGGCGCCGGCTCTGTTGAAGGTCACACGCCACTGCTTCAGGATGCGTTACGCAACCTCATCGAAAACGCCGTCAAACATACTCCGGAGGGTGCGGCCATCGAGGTCATCGCTGGCCCCGGCCCGCGCCTGACGGTCAAGGATGACGCCGGTGTTTTTGACGCACCGGCACAGGTCCCGTTTGGCGATCTCAGAGCCGACCATATGGGTATCGGCCTTGAGATCGTCCGCCGGATCATGGCACTGCATAAGGGACGACTGGAGATTGAAGTGGAGCCTGGTCATCTCACGGCCATGACGCTCCTGTTTGACCAGCCCAAACCCTAAATTGACGCGAAGAAGCTGCCGCCAAACAGCGTGACGATGCCATAAACCAGGCCAAAGGCGATCAGAAGACAGACGGCGGCAACAGGTATCGAGCCACCCGTCGCCTCTTTGTGGTCGACATAGGTTTCGCGCCGTTTGCGGCCGGTGATCATGGCGCCGATGAGATTTTCACGCTTGACGAACTGATAATAGAAGTTCGCAACAATATGCAGCCCAACCAAGGCAAGGATGGCGAAATAGAACCACGCAGCATGGACCGAAGCGGCCCAGCTCGAAACGGTATCCCCCACCAGTCCTGCAAAAGGTCCAGAGGCGGTCACTCCGTCGCTGGAGAACATTCCAAGCAGGACTTGCACGCCACACACAACGAGGAGACCGATAACCATCAGGCCACCGGCCGGATTGTGGCCGAGATAATGCTCCGCCCTGTTGCGCCGTAACGCCTTGAGGTAGGCCCATGCGGCGGCGGGAGAGCGTACGAAACCGGAAAACCGAGCCGTTGAACTACCGAAAACACCCCAAAGAACGCGGTAAACCACCAGCACAAGAACGCCGTAGCCGGCCGCCTTGTGAACGGTCATGTCCGGATCATTGAAACTGCTCGAGACCCAGGCCGTGATGATCAAGGCGACGAGCGACCATTTGAACAGACGCGTGGGAAGGTCCCAGGCACGAACGACATCGCTCTTGGCGGATGAAATCTTGCCGCCGTTTTCGGCGGGTGGTTCGCAATAGGGTTCGTAGGCGGATCTTTGCTCGCTCATGTGGAGTTTCCTGTTCGGGAAGATTTTCAGCGGTTATTTGTAAGCCGTGTGGCAGGACTTGCATTCGGCTGCCACCGCTACGAATGCCTTGCGGAACGAAGCCTTGTCCTGTGCCTGTTGGCTCGCGGCATTGGCGATCATCGCCATCCTGCTGAAGCGGGCATGGAGATCCTTCTCCTTGGTGCCGCTCTGGTTCGCAAACATGGTGTCGGCAGCCTCGGCATCGGCCGCGTAGCGCTGCAGGACCTGTTCGGCAGCTCTGCTATCAAAATTGGCAAGGACTGCCTTGGCTGAGGTCGTGTTGTCACCCATGCTGCCCATGATACTCTTGAGCGAGGCAGCGACGGCCGGCCCCGCCAGCACGGCGAAAACAAGACCGACTCCGACATAGCGACTAAGTTTGGAGGATGATTTTCGCGATTCTGTCATGACGCTCATTTTCCGTTGATTTCCAAAATGGTTTCTTTTGGTAGGCACCGGATGATTGACGGTAACGACCAAACTGCGGCTCTCAAGTGCCCTGATATCTAGGGGCGCAATTGCGGCGAAATCCACGACTACGCCCATTTTGCAGACCGCTCTCATCGTCCCATGACAGGCTTTTGACAGGTTCGTCGGGCGTGATCACATTGATTGGAAGATCTGAGGCAAACCATATGTCTTGAGATCGAGGGCCGCAATTTGCCGCGACATGTGCCCTCAAGGCTGCGCTTAGGCGATCAGCCGGTTGATGCCGACACCTCGGTGCAGCATTTGAGAGGCTGCATATCTACTGTTTTGCCGCAGGCAAAATCCGATCGATATGAACCGAGCATTTTGCATGATGCACAATGTGGTCGACCGTCGATCCGAAGACACGATCGAGAATGTCGGGCGTGTGAGCGGCCACAACAATCAGATCGGCACTCATTTCGGCGGCAACTGTTAGGATCGCGTCGCCGGCGCGGCCGGTGTTAACATGGATAAGCGCCGGCATGGAAAGCTGCCTGCAAAGTAGTGAGAGCTTTTCTTCGGCCTCGCTGATTACAAAGACAGCCCGGTCATCCGGTCCTTGCTGCGCAAGGGATGGGAAGCGCTCGACGGTGTGAGCGACATGCAGGGTGCCGTCCGTGTCGAGAAGCGCGTGGGCAGTGCGCAACAGATGCTCGGCTCTCTCCTTCGATCCAAGACCAACAGCACAGACAATCGTCTTATACATGCCCCCACCTCTCAAAAGAGATCCTTACCGCCCGTGCCGACAAATTCGCTTCGAAATCCCCGCGCCTGCGCCTGCTTCAGAAACTGGTCCGCGCTCAGTATATCCACCCTGAAGCTGTCACCCAGAGATTGCCCGAGAGGATAGCATAATTCGTCACGAACCCATGCTTGGGCACTGGGCGACAGAACCGTGATCTCCCATTCGTTGCTGTCGGCTCGGTCGAGGCGAAAGTCACAGTTTTGATGATGGGGAGGTGGACAACCGGCACCCGCAAGGAGCGCTTCGCCCGTTCGTGTGCAATCCATGCTCATGATTTTCGTATCCTCTCTTCTGTCGAAAGCTGATCAGCTTATGGACAGCTGATCATCGAGCGCGTAGACGCCTGGGGCCGACCAGGCGGCACGTTCCGCCGCAAGTCGCTCGGACCAAGTCCGGACATTGCCTTTCAAGGTGACTTTGCCGCCCGAAACGTCCACCTGGATGGCTTGCGCCTGCAGATCCGAATCTCGTTCCAGGGCATCTTTAATGCGCCTCCTGACGTCGGCGGCGCTGATCCCAGGGACGACCTCTATGAGGTTGGAAACGCCGACAACGCCGGCTAGATCCCTGATTGCATCAGCGGCGGCATTCCTTTGATACTGCCATTCAACCTTGCCGGTTAGAGTGACAACGCCCCTGCACACCCGGATCTGCACTGCTTCCTTCGGAATGGAAATATTCCAATCCACCATTTTGACTGCTCGTCGGGCAATGTCGTCGTCATCTGTCTTCCTTGCACCCAAAATGCGCACTTCCATCTCTTGGGCCATGCCGCGAACGCCTTTCACACGTCTCACCACTTTCTCTGCAGCTTCCTTCTCCGCATATGTGCGGACGTGGCCGGTGAGAGTGACGATACCGTCTCGCGTCACGACACCGATGTCGGCAGCATCGACCCTCGGCTCGAATTCAAGGGCGTCCAAGATATTCTGTCTCAGAGTGATGTCGTCCATAGCCTTCTCCTTGAAACTCCATTGGCGGAAGAAGGATATGGCCAGCCAGAGATCACAGCATTGATCAAGGTCAAGGAGTTGACGAGGATCGAAGATCGTTGGCTTAGACAACGGAAAGCAAAGGCGCGGCATCGGGAGGTCCAGAAACTGCCAAACCTCAGCTTTCCACCAAGGTAATCTATACCGAATATGAAGATTCCATTTTTCAGGACGCGTTCTGATGGATCGGAAATTCCATCGTCGCGGATGCTCCGCCCTCCGGCAGATTGGCGAGTTTGAGATCACCTCCGTGAGCAATCATCGTCTCCTTCACGATCGATAGGCCAAGCCCGAGACCGCCCGCTCCGCTATCGGGTTTACCGACAGCCACCGTCGGTTCGAGCCATCGCGCCGGATATCCTGAGCCGGAATCGGAGACCGTGATGCCGTATCGAAATATCGTCACCGTAATCGTTGTGCCGGGAGGCGTGTGGTTCAGCGCATTCTCAATAAGGTTACGCAGAGCCCGAAAAATGAAATCGAACGCGCCGCTGACGACGACGGGCTCTAAGGGCGACTGCACTTCGATGTCGCGGCACTTTGAGAGAATGACCGGCGCAAGGAATGCCGCCACCCGCTGCCCGATATCACCAAGATCGACTCGGTCGCTCGTTTCAAAATGCAGGCCACCGATCCTGACGCGATCGACCAATTGGCTAACCAGCCGCTCCACACCCTCGAAATCCTCTTCGATTTTCCGGGCGAAGGTATCTTGCGAGAGCGCAAGGCGGGCCTTGATAATCGTAAGCGGAGTCCTGAGCTCATGGGCGAGATGACTAGAGAACTGCTCAAGTGACAGAAATCCCGCCTGCAAGCGATCGAGCGCCTCGTTGACCGCGCTCACCAATGCCAGCACATCCTCCGGCATCCCGGTTTCCGTCAGCCGTGCCGCTATGCTGGAGGGCCCGATCTGCCGTGCCTCTTCGGCCGCTTGGCTCAATGGCTTCAGCGCGAATTTCAGCACGAGAATGTTGACCAACAGAAGAAGACAAACAAATGGAATCCATATCCAGGCGATGTCGGTGACGAACTCCTCCAGCACCGTGTCAAAAATAACATGCTCCCGCGGGAAGGCGATTTGCGCAAAATGCGCGGGATTATCGCCTTCAAGCTGCATTGAGATGCCAAAAAGGGCTCTCACTTTGCCGTGCCCCGGGAGCAGAAAGTACCGAACCTTCTGGTTCGAGACAGGAACCAGTGGCTGATCCAACGTTTCCGAACTGACAAGGACTTTACCCGTGTCCGTCACTATGGCGAATTGTCCGCGCAATTCCCTGATCCGTGTTTTCAAGGCAGATGCCGGTCCACCGGCGAGTTGTGGATCCGACACGAACTGGCGCTGCATGTCCTGCGCGAAAGTCGAAAGCGTTTCCTCCCGAAAGGCGTCATTGGCTGCCTGGAAACGGACGTACAAGAAAAGAACGCTCGCACAGACCGCAACCAGCGCAACAATAGACATTGCAACGACGAGCCGCCTGAATAGCGTCAGCCGGCGAAATGTCATGAACGCCCCTCCGTCAGCATGTAGCCGACGCCTCGCATGTTATGGATATCGATCGCAGCGCCCGCAGCCTGGAGCTTTTTGCGCAGCCGATGGATGAGAACCTCGACGGCGTTGGAGCTCAGTTCCTCGCCGAAGCCATAGATCGACTCCTCGACATCACCCTTCGAGAGCACCCTATTGAATCTTCGAAGAAACAATTCCAACGCGGCAAATTCGCGGCGACTGAGCTGCAGTTCGGCCTCCCCGACTTTGGCAACGTGCTGTGAAAGATCAAGATGGACGTTGCGCTCGCTGAGGATCGTATCGTGGCGCAGGGCTGGGCGACGCATCAAAGCACGAACGCGCGAGATCAACACGCCCATGACGAAGGGTTTGACGAGATAATCATCGGCACCGCCGTCGAGCGCATTGATAATCGAACTTGCGGCATCGCGTGCCGTCAGGATGAGAATAGGCGTTGAGGGCGCCCGGCGGCGCACAGGTTCGAGCAAGGACAGGCCGTCGCGATCCGGCAAGCCGAGATCGAGAATGACCGCCTCATAGCTGATCGTGGATATAGCCTCCTCGGCATCGTTTGCTGAACTGACCCAATCGACGGTAAAACCATGGGAACGCATTGCCTCGCTTGTCAGTGAAGCGAGCTTGGCATTGTCTTCAACGAGCAACACACGCATGAACCAGTCCAAAAATTTCGCGTTGATCCCGTAGGGCGACTTTAGCGCAAAAGCCTCCTTGTTCTTGGCGAATTCGAGGCACGCCCCTTCGCTTCCTTTCTAATGCATGCGCCTCAATCTCGCAGCATCGCGTCATTCCCACTCAGACGATGAGGCCAGGCGCTCCGGTTAAGCGCGCCCTAAAAATGTAACCTGAATGGTCAATTTCACCTTTTTGACAGGTTTCTGTAAGCCGCCCGTAAGCCAGGCCAAACAATGTCCGCTCCGACAAACGCAACAACGACCCTTCCTGTCGGAACGAGTACGCAGAATGAATGACAAAGATCTTAGCGATCTTCCCCTGAAGACTTACCTCATCAATCTCGACCGTGCCGCGGATCGGCTGTCCGCCATGCAGGATAAGCTCGATAGCATGCGGCTACCGTTCGAACGCGTTGCCGCCGTCGACGGGCAGACGCTTGAATTGCCCATCAGCGACTTCCGCGAGGGCACCTATAGGCTTCTGCATGGAAGAAGGGGAAACCCTGCAGAGGTCGGCTGCTACCTTAGCCATATTGAATGCGCAAAGCGCCTGCTTGCCTCGGAGTCAGAATTCGCCCTGATCCTGGAGGATGATCTCGAATTTCCCCCCGACTTAAAACAACTCCTGAGGGCCGCAATCGAGGCGAACGCCGATTGGGACATCTTGCGGCTTTCGACGGTCAATCGCGGCCGCAAATACCCGTTTGCCGGCTTGACGTCCCAACGTTCCTTTGCCGTGGCGCTTACTCGCGAGAAAGGATCGGGCGCCTATCTGCTCAACCGGCGAGCGGCCGCGTGGTTTGTCGAAAAGCTCGTTCCGATGCGTTTGCCGTTTGATCTTGCTTTTGATCTGGAATATCTGGCGGGCCTGAAGGCCGCTTTTGTCTTCCCCGTGCCGATCAACCAGGATACTGGATTGCCGTCCCAGATTCAGGCTAAACGCCGAACCTATCATTTGCGGCGATGGCGCTACGTGACTGTTCAGCCCTATCGCGCATGGCTAGAAGCATCACGTTTTATCTGTCGTCTTCGGCAATTGACGTGGCTTTTGCTAAAGTATGCCTTCTTACGAAGAATGGATAACCTTTCCTCAGGAACCCGCGCAAAATCATTGTCATTGACGGACGGGAGCAGAGGTGACTGATCAATGGTCGTTTTACCAGCGAGCCTCGGTGTCTATGTCATTAACCTGGCCAGATCTGTTGGCAGGTGGAAAGCTATCCGCTCTCAGGCGCTCGCCCATGGTATTCATATCACGCGGGTTCCCGCCATTGACGGGCGTGGCATCGCTCCCATGGACTATATCGACGTCGATCACGCCAGTTTCTTCAGACATGGTGGCAGACAACTGCTGCCGGGCGAGTACGGCTGCTATCGAAGCCACCTGCGCGCCGTGGACATGTTCTTATCCAGCACATTCGAGGCATCCGTCATCATCGAGGATGACGTGGAAGTTGTCGGCGATTTGCTGGAGCGGACCTCGCAGATACTTACCGCAGTGCCGGCTGCGGACATCGTCAAGCTGTTCAATCACAGGATCCGTGGGTTCCGGCGGATCGCCACGACGATTTCTGGAGACGAGATCGGCCGTTGTCTGCACGGCCCCCAAGGGTCCGCTGCATGCTACATCGTCACCCGTAGAGGCGCACGCACGATCACCACGGCAATGCGGACTATGGTCTTCCCGTATGATGTCGCCTTGGAGCGTGGATGGAACCACGGCGCCAACGTTCTTACGGTGAGAGAAAATATTGTCGAACTCAGCAAGCATAGTCAAAGCACGCAGATCGGAACCAGAGCCGACTATAGGGCAATAAAATTCTCGGGAGCGCGACGATTAACGACGCATGTTCTACGTGCGCTCGACTACTCGCGACGGATTAAATATGCGCTCGATATATGATGAGTACACCGTGAACCACGCTGCAAATCAGGAGACGCGATCCAACCACTGTCTCTTTTAAGATTCGCATGTCTCTCGGACGGCCGCATTGATGCGGATCAATGTCTGTTCGGTGGAAACGGCTCTAATCAGCTGATTGGGAGCAACAGCATATCGGCGACAAACTCAGCCACCGGAGTCAATCATGATATTCTCCAGCGTGACCAGCACGATAGTTTCCCTGCTAAAAACCGATGGGTCATCATTGGTGCTGATCGCATCATCTGGGCTTTTGGCAAGCCTGACCTTCGCAGTAATCGACAGCGTCGCGCTGGCATCGTCAACTTAACGGAATGTGGAATTCGATGTGTGAAGAAGGTTTATGACAGACCGTGATCCACTCTATCGCCGACATCGCTTTCCCGCTGAAGTCATTGCCCACGCCATGTGGCTCTATTTCCGTTTCCCTCTGAGTCTGCGATTGGTCGAGGACTTGCTGGCGGCCCGTGGGATCATTGTCTCGCACCAGACCATCCGGCTTTGGGCGCAGAAATTCGGCCGCACCTTTGCCAACGAGATCCGTCGTCGGTCATCCGGCCGACTTGGGGACAAGTGTTGGGTTGGACGGCCCCCGAACGGCATCTCGACGAAGCCGTCGTTTCGATCCGTGGGAAGAAGTATTGGCTGTGGCGCGCCGTCGATCAGGACGGTTTCGTTCTCGATGTTCTGGTGCAAAGCCGCCGAAATGCAAAGGCCGCCAAGCGCCTGATGCGCAAGCTCATGAAGGGTCAGGGACGGTCGCCGCGTGTGATGATCACCGATAAGCTGCGGTCCTACGGCGCAGCAAAGCGGGAGATCATGCCGGGTGTAGAGCATCGCTCCCACAAAGGGTTGAATAATCGGGCGGAGAATTCTCACCAGCCAGTCCGGCGGCGAGAGCGGATCATGAAGCGCTTCAAGTCACAGCGACATCTACAACGCTTCGTCTCCATCCATGATCCGATCGCCAACCTATTTCAAATCCCGCGCCACGACATCTCTTCCGGCCACCATCGCGAACTGCGCACGGCGGCGATGAGTCTGTGGGCGAAAATTGCCCGAGCATGATAGATATCTGCAGATGGCGTCTTTCGCTGGCCTTTCCTCAGTTAAGTTTACGATGCCCCTGAAAGAGTTTGCCGTCGATCGCAGCCACATCAGTGCATATTGGCCTGAAAGCCGGCGTGGCAATCCAAACGTCAAGGCGTTTGTCGGCTTTCTGGCGGAGATCTTTCCGAACCCGACGCCTTGGGACATGCGCTTTCAACAAGCCTGAACTCCGCTGTCGAGCATTGAAATTGGCAGTGGTCGAAGTTTCACTGCTCTTTAGCCGATCGGCGTCAACGTCGGCTTGCAGCCTATCGAGCGCTTTCAACGCGGTCATACGGTGCGAGCAGCCGATATCACCTGATATCCCTTGTCGAGCTTGCAAGCGGCGCCAGACCGACCAAGGCCTGACTTGTTCTACTTTGATCACAGACTATACTCTGATTTTACCATTCATACTATCATATTATAGCCTGATTTTATCACGTTGATGTTCAGCCTGTATCCTGATATGAAATAGCTAATTATCAGCCTATGGCCTGAGAGAACGAAATGAAAAGCGATAGCCGAAGAAGGGGCCGCCTGCGCCTTGATGAAAGGCTTCGGGCACTCCACCCGACTGACCGATTCAAGGCGCCGCCGAAAGGATGGGTGCGCGCGCTACGCGATGCGCTCGGGATGACGGGCGCCCAGCTTGGCACGCGCCTTGGCGTGCGGCCGCAAACGGTCGAAGCCATCGAGAAATCGGAAGCCGCAGGGACGATCCAACTTAACACCTTGCGTCGCGCAGCTGAGGCGCTGGATTGCACACTCGTCTACGCACTTGTTCCCAACAGCTCACTCGAAGCTGTTATCGAAGCGCGCGCAAGGAAGATCGCAACGCGCGAGCTTCACCGCGTCTCGCACACGATGCGGCTCGAAGCTCAGGGCACGGATGATGTGGACTTCGAGGCCCGGGTCCAAGCATACATTCGCGACAGGCTCTCCGAGCGTGACCTTTGGAAGGAGACATGACCGACCTGTTTCAGGAGCCAGAGGACGCAACACCCCTCGAACGGCAAGAGCGAGAGGGTCTGCTTCAGACTTGGATAACGCACCGCCGCGATCTCAACGAGGCCGAGCAGGAAAACATCGTCTCGGGCGCAGCCTGGGCGCGCGGGCGCCGACGCGCTTCGATTGAGCGAATGCTCAGCGAAGACTTCATGCGAACCTTGCACAAGCGGATGCTTGGCGACGTATGGGAATGGGCCGGCACCTTCCGAACGACGGAGCGCAACATCGGCGTCCAAGCCTACCGCATTGGAATGGAGCTCGCGAGCCTGTTAAGCGACGTCCGATATTGGATTATGCATGAGACATTTTCGCCGGATGAAATTGCCATCAGGTTTCACCATCGCCTGGTTGCGATCCACCCCTTTCCAAACGGAAATGGTCGTCACGCTCGCTTGGCAGCTGACCTTCTGATCGAACGTCTTGGCGGCGAGCGTTTCAGTTGGGGCGGTGGTACGCTCGCCGACGTTGGTGAATTGCGCACTCGCTACGTCGCGGCCCTTCGCGCAGCTGACAACCATGATACTGCGCCGCTCCTAGAATTTGCACGCACCTGAGAGACTCCACCATTGCCCATTGCTTCCTTTGATGGGAGTCGAACCGGTGATCCCGCGATTGAAATTTCAATATCAACGCTAATTAAAGAAGCGACATCAGCGATTTGCGAGGTTCCAAATAGGTAAGCTGAATTATGGAACTTCTCTAACCTAGCCAAAATCGGCCGACTGGAAAATAAACCTCGCTTTGGCTGATCTAGTCTGTGGGAAAACGTCGCTAACACGCTGCCTGAACAGTGTAGTCTGGTCGCGTCACCTTTTGGCCCATAAATGCCATCGCGAACGAACGCAATGCGGTGTCTGCTTTTGGGCAGACCCGACGAATGTTGCTATGTCGATGTTGAGGCGCAAAGCCGACACGGTGCCGAGCCTCGGATGCGCCAAAGGAGGTCGATCACACTTCGTTCTCCGGCGGGGCCTCGTCCTGAACGAGCTCAAGCTTCGGACACGCAATATCGCCGACCTGGCCGAAGCCTGAGAAAGACCGGTAGATGCTTGCGCGTCCACCGGACCACATTTCAATCCTGCAACTACGTTCAACGGCGATGGAATCCTCCTCCTCTGAAGCCCCCGCCGCCGAACCTTCCGCCGCCGCCATGGAATCCACCAAAACTCTCTGGCGGAGGACGGCGGATCATCTGATGCTGAAGGGCCCGCTGGTTGCCGAACTGCCGCCCTGCCCGGTCGATGCCGAGATTGTCCGGAGCAGCGGGCAGTATTCGATTGGGACGATTGACGGGGTTGCGAACGCCGCCGCCGTTTGCACCGGGCCGATTTGCGATGTTATTAGCCGCGCCCGGATGTCTATCAGCAATGTTTTGACCAACGTTCTTGAGACCGTCGGTCGAGGGGCGCTGGACTGGCGACCATCCGCCGTCCGTGTGTTTCTGCCACTGCCCGCCATCTTTCCGATAGACATTCCCGTCCCTGCCCGCATAGACGTCGCCGCCGCGGCCGGCGGCGACGAAACCATGGTTGCCTTCGGACGTGCGCCATTGCGCAGCAGCGCCGTTGGCGTTCGCACCGCCATTGACACGGGCGAACTCGGAACCGTGCTTGACGCCTGCGGTTTCCCATGACCCATAGACGTTCTGGCCACCGCGGGCGATCACGCCGTTCCCTGTCCTGGGATTGTAGGCCGACATGAAGCCGGCAGCGCCGTTCGGGCCAGCTATCGCTCCGCCGCGGATGTATGTTCCGGTTCTCGGATTGTAAGCCGCACCACCCGCGATGCCGCGATACGGCCCATAGGCGTAGCCGTAGCGGCCAAACGTGCCGACGGCCGGATTATAGAACGCTGCGACACCGTAGGTCAGCGGTCGAGGATAGTAGGGAAGATATCCGCCGCCCGCCCAGCCTGCCGCCCAATACGGGTGATAGTACCAACCTGTGCCGTAGACGATGGCGTCCCAAGCAAGATATGCCCCGAGATAGCCCATGGTATACCCGAACCATACGGCACCGGGTTCGGTGTTGTACACTCGAACATAGGTGGCATTGTAGACGGGAGACGACGGCGGAATCTTATAAATCTCAGCCGGCACTTCGGTTGCGACAGAGAATGGCCCTGTCGGATTGAGACCCACAAACCATACCCCGTCCTTCAGCACGAAGTACTTGTCGCCGACCTTGATCACCTGTTCGTTTGTATTGACCGCATAGGTCAACGAGGTGCCGCCTATCGGCTCGAACTTCGGATCGCCGCTATAGGCGACATCGACCGTCACGGAACCGTCGGTCGCCACACGGGCGGTCCGGGGAATGCTGGCCTTCAGGCGGGCCTCGGCATTCTCAGATGTTCCGGGCACTGAAGATCGGACTGCATAATAGGGCGCATCGTCGGGGATGTTCTGGAAATCGGTTGGAAGGTTCGGCGTCGCGAAGGTCCATGGCCCGTCAAGCGAAGCCGACGAGAACCAGCGGCCGGACAACAGTACGTACCACTGACGATCCGCATCGTTGAAGAAGACGTCGCTGGCACTGTTTGACGCCCATTTCAGTTTCGTACCGGGAACACCGACGAGCGCTGGCTTGCCGTCGAACTGGATCAGCTCTGCGGGTTTGCTGGAATAAAACACCTTTGGAAGCTTACCGGCCAGCGTCGTCGGCGGCATGGCCGCATGTGCATCCTTCCAGTTGTCATCATCCGGAAGCTTTGAAAACCGGTCGGGGAGCGTCGTCACCGCCGTCCAGTCTCCCGCCAGATCCTTCGACGTCAGCCATGTTTTATCATCCCGCAGATAATAGGAGTTGTCGGCGTCGAGCTTGAATAGGTCCCAGTTGGTGTTGGCGACCAACGACAGTCCGTCGACGCCCTTGACCGGGGCATAGACCGCGTCTCCGTCCGTCTGCACCAAAATCGACGCGACGTCGCTCGTGAGGATCACGGGCGGATCGGACTTCAGTCCCTGGACGTCGTCCATCCGCTTGTAGTCGGCAAGGCTCGCGGTCAGCCGTTCCTCCGGATAGGCGATGCTGCCCGTCGGCATGACTTTTCCCACCTCCAGCGAAAGGTCGGAAAGCGCCTTCCGATCGAGCGCCGAGAAATTGATGTCCGTGACCTTGACGTTGCTGACGACGACGTTTTCGGTATCGGC
>Ga0307510_10007030_pt1 | contig 13412 bp, 15 predicted proteins | sample 12_EM_MG_FD_207224 | JGI IMG/M metagenome (GOLD analysis project Ga0307510, IMG submission 207224) | Populus trichocarpa ectomycorrhiza microbial communities from riparian zone in the Pacific Northwest, United States - 12_EM | ecosystem: Host-associated > Plants > Roots > Unclassified | place... | reverse complement strand
TGGTCTAGCCTGTGTGAGGGCGAACGACACACGTTATATATAAATCATAGTAGATATACCACCCAACTCGTGTATTTATGTGTTCTCCCTCCTCTTTCACACTCACCCTCTCTGCACGGTTCATCCTAGTGATCTTATTTTTACTCTCTTTGGACCCCTCCCCTGTCTTCGTATATCATCTGGTAGCAGCAGCATGTTCTAGTTTGTTCATGTCATTTGCAATCCGCATGTTCATTAAAACCACCAGCGATTTCATCTCGATGATTGCAACTTCAAGGTGGCGTTGCTGTATGAACTCCCTTGGAGACGCCACTGATGACCGTGGCGAACCAGAACCAGAACAAATTTGAATTGCCGGGCCGCCGCCGTGCAATCAAGCGCTCAGCGCTGGCTGTCTCGGGCTCAGGCTCATCTATGATGCTTCTGCTTCTGCTTCCGAATCGTCAGCGTGCAACATTCATAGATAAGCAGTTCCAGCCCGACGAGCCCATTCAGCAACTGATTGATAGGCAGCTGATTGCCTAATTGGTATGTACGTTGGAGGGGAACCTACATAAGTAATCCAGCAGGATAAACCGTAAACAAAATAGCCATTCCTCTTGTCATTTTGCCAGTGGAAACCATAAAATACATGCAAGATTATTGTAACGTATCATACAATAAAAAGGACATCTTTATCTAACCACAAATGAACTCGTACGTACGCTGTACTCAGGCTGGTATTCGAGCGAACATACTGGGCGACGCATCCGAGTCCCCCCCTCCTGGGTACAAAGCCACCAGGAACTTTTCATAACGCAGAGGTATTGACGATGCGTTCGACGACGTCGCGGAACGTCTCGCGCACGCCAACGGCCGTCTTTGCGGACGACTCGACAAACATGCACCCCATTTTCGCCGCGAACGCCGCGCCCTCTGCTTCAGAGACCCGCCGCATATGACCCTAAACGGAAAACGAATCATGAGCACACATGTATTCCATCCAAATGGTCGGGTCAGGGGAGGAGGAGGAGACACCCACCTTGTCGGATTTATTTCCCACGATCATCTTTACGGCCAACGCGGGAGCGTGTTTGCTGCGCTCTTCGAACCACCACGCGATGGCGTCGAAGGATTTGCGATTTGTCACGTCGTAGACTGGTTATTGAATACATCTATTTTTAGCAAACCGCTTTCTTTTCATTTTTGTGTTTTACGCACCGAGGACGATGCCTTGTGTGCCGCGATAGTATGAAGAGGTGATGGCGCGGAGGCGTTCGTCTCCAGCCGTGTCCTATGATATCGTCATTTGTCCGATGAGTCCCGTTCGAGTTGCAAATGTGCCTGAAATGGCGATCCACTCACCCAGATATTGAGAACGACCCGTTTTCCTTTCACATCTAATCTGTGCACCTTGGAAGGAGGGAAAGCGTAAGGGTCCCACCACCCCGAACAATAAAACAAGAGCGAAAAGGGCTTACCAAGGTGTCCACGCCAATCGTTGGGGTCCTCTCTTCTTCGGGGAGCCACTGCTGGTCCGTGAAGCGGAGTAACAAGCTGCTTTTCCCCACAGATGCTATCCCGAGTACTATCAGCTTGATGCAGAGCGCTTCGTTCTGTTGCGCGTATATAGACGTATGCATGACGAAGAAGGGGCAGGGGAGTGTGAAAGGGTCGTGTCAAACAATGAGTGTGTAGGTGTGTTGTTTCCGACGTTGGAAGGAAGACTTTGGACGCAGATTATATAGACAAAGGATTGCTGCCGCGTGGCACCAGCAAAACATGATCGAGTTTTGATGACTCAGTCCTGTATGTGCTTGAAAGACCCTGGTGAAACACGAATTAATCGCACACGACACACGCAGGATGGCCGTGCAAGGCACACAAAAGACGAGATTACCAATCGCATAGCCCTACAGCTGTCGTGATTCCCCACCAAAGTTTAATTTATGTGACAAACGTGTCCCCTTTCGGCGTGAAATGCATCGGACTTCGCAAGGTGGGGCGATGGCAAGTTCCAAGTTCCAAGGAAAGGTCGCATCGAGCACGAAAAAAGCTTCGATCATGGCGTGCTGCCTCCGCCTGGAACCTGATGACTTGATCTTGAAACAGAATCGCCCGTACGAGTATATCCACTTCATCAGAGAACAACTAAACGACAGAGCTTGGGGGTCAGGCGATCATTGGTCCCCGGGGGTTGAAATCAGATAGAAACTGGGAAGACTAATGCTGAGACCCGGCCGAAATGAATGATTCAAGGACCCGGTGCATGGCATGGTACGTTGAAGGAGGGAAATCCACATTGGCACTAGGTATGGGCTGTGCAACACGATGGACGGCAGGGTCGAATCACGTGAATGTTTGGAGTGCTTGAATCACGTTAATCACGAGCCTTGAGAGCTTGAGCGTCTGCTGCGTGGACAATCTGATGAACACCGTGCAGAGCGCACTGATATCAAAATAGATTATCCAGAGGTTGGCGTCCGAAGAAACACGAGCGATTGATGGGATTTTACTCGTTCATGGGGTCATGGCGCGATTCTGGAGTCTGCTGCGGCTTCTTTTGTTTTTGTTTCACAGATTTGAACAGCGGCAAAGCGAGACCATTGAACGCCCTGACCCGTGATAAGGAACCTGTGTTGTCACCCCTATTCAGTTACAGCCGTTGAAGGCGTGGGAGCAAGCCCCACTGTCAAAGGACAGCCATCGGCGATTGGGGTGGAAACACCGCTCGAGGGGGTTTGCCCCTTACGGAAGGATTCAGGTGGAACCATTTGATGTGCGATACGAAGGATTATATCCTAGTAAGCATTACAAGGTATACTGATCAATTCTAACACATACAGTTAGTAGCGTTACGGTTTGCCTCAACTGAAGCTGGTAGAAGTTAACAGAAAGCACCGTACGCTGCGGTACGGAGGGATCCTAGTGCGGCCATCGACCGACGCTAGAACGCAGAACGATTGACAGGCCAAACTGTGGAGAATATTGTGACGCCCAACGCCGTTTCAGGTTCATCGATAATGTATTTTAAACGCACGTCCATGCCAGTGTGGAAGAATTACCAGAAGGGTAGCGGGCGCGCTGTAGCCGCTTCGTAGCTTCCATTGAAGCCCAGTGTCGCACGTCCATCTGATGTATGGACTTCTCCTCACGCTCCGTGAGGGGATTACTTGGTATAGAATCTGTGTCTTCTTTTCCTGGGCGAACGTAGATCCTCTGGGAGACCCTGGTCCCATGTGATGATAGTTTTGATTTTGGTTATTCAAAGAGTGATACTTTCAAGACTTTTTTTCGTGGTAGTAGTAGCTGCACACTAAACCACAAAACGTAACGGACATTCTCCAAGGGTAAAGTGTTGAAACTCACCTGTTGAACGCCATTTCCAAAGCTCTGTCAACCGTGAACACATATGATGATTATGATTGCTGGCGCTGGCGTGTCATCCACTGACCCGAACTGGTAATTGGCCTGACCGGGTGGAAGAGCTGGTATTATCACTTGAGTATCGGTGCGGATAAACTGAAATGATTTCTCGTAGCGTGCTGCATGCTTATTGCCACGGTGTTGCTGGACATTAAGTAGAACGACCGTGACGCACCGCGCCATGCTCGCCAAGGCGCCTCTGGCATGTTCAAGTCGTGTTCAAGTTCGACCCGGGAACTCCCGGTCATTTAGTCGCTTTCTACATCCAGTCATCCAATGCAGTGAACAATTATTTTTGGTACATATTATACGTGGCAACTATAAATCTACTCCGATACGAGTAGGTGATTTTGAATACTAGGTACTATGCTTACTCATGGAGAATGAAAGGTGAGAATTCTGAGGTGGCAGTGGGTCAACATACGTCGGACTGCCTCGAGTGCCAAGCGTTGATCATGAGCGCTCTGGGTCTTCGGATCACTATGTGGCGCGGGTAAGATAAGCAAGAAATGCGGGTTTGTATGTGGGGCTAAGCAGGGATGGGTGCCTCCAAGACATGTTCCACGGTGTCGCGGAAGACCTCGCGCAAGCCGACGGCAGTCTTGGCTGAAGCTTCTACAAACAGAGTCCCCTTACGAGCCGCGTACGCAGCAGCCTCCTTGGTTGGCACTTGCCGCATATCTTCCTGTGGGTCCCACTGTGAGCATGTACAAAATCTTTGGAAAAGGTGAGGAAATACATTATCTGCCTTGTTCCCAACGATGACTTTCACTGCGGACTCGGGGGCAAATCTGCTACGCTCCGCGAACCACCATTCTATCTCTTCGAAGGACGCGCGGTTCGATATATCGTACACTGTTGACCACATGTTCGTCAGCTAAAGTTTATTCTGCGCTTCGGGCCATTGCAAATTGCCTACCTAGGAGAATGGCCTGTGTTCCACGATAGTAAGACGACGTAATCGCGCGAAAGCGCGCTTCTCCAGCAGTATCCTGTTGCAGAATCATTTAAGCTCTCCATTTACATCGCGCGGCTTCACACTTACCCAGATGTTCAGGTTTACGTTCTTCCCTTTCACGTCAAGCTTATGGTTCTGTGGGTGAAGCTTGGTCAACTGAGATCAGGAGCATGTCTACGTGTACGGACCCAAGTATCAACCCCGATGGTTGGCCGCGCTTCACTTTCTGGTAACCACTGTTGATCCGTAAAGCGAAGCAACAGACTACTCTTTCCCACCGATGCAGCGCCCAAAAGAAGCATCTTCACTTGGTGTGTCTCCGACTGCTTCAAAATTGTGTGGAGTGTCATTGGTGGCCAATTGAGAGAATGCAATGATGTAGGGCGAGATGGAAAAGGCAGGAATGGGTGGGTGGAATGAAAGGGAAAGCACGACTTGGGAGGTCTCGTAGATACTCTTTAAGTACTCCCAGGCGGAAAGCACGTGGAAAAGCACAAAGTTGCTTAGATTCAAGTCAGTACACCCAATAGTCCAGAACTGAGACCAGGCCGGAACATCAAGTCACAGCCCCTTCGATGAATTGGGCGGGTGTGGCAGGTACAGAATATGTTGATGCTCAAAGGCTCGGAGTTTACTTCTCTATGGGGCTAAAGACCTGAAACGGGCCCACTCAGAGCTCTTCCAAGCATGTTGTCTCTGTATCTGAAACCCGGGCGCAAGTTGACTGTGATATGGATTGGTGATTATCGTCTACGCCGAGTCTATAAATACTACCGAGAGCTTGGTTTTGCAGTAGAGCACCCCAATTGCAGAAAACCAAGGCTGTCGCTGTCACTTAGATCAAAGGACAGTGTACAAACGAAGACAATTCTCAGACATGGAAGCAGGCGGGGGATGACCTCGTCCGAAAATTAAAAGCAACGTACCAGGGCACATCATCTCAGACAGCAAAGTATCTGTGTGTAAGCGAGTCATGGACTGTCGCACTTCGCAGAGTGGTCGTCATCATCGACAGACAGGGTTAGGAGGGTGGTGGTGGTTATGAAATATGGATAGGAAGTTGCATCAAGTGTGCATCAGGGACTCGGAGCTTGTCAAGGCACCAACGTATCGTCCCAAGGGAGCAAGAAAACCATGCCGTCCAGATGCGGCGCAGAAGTTTCACCGGTACTCGAACCCGTCCTATGTCTCCCTGCCCTCCTCCCTTCCTACAAAGATAACTTGACTCTCAGCAACAAAATATCACGGCGCTTCACAAAACGGGGCCTCTCCCTTGTCTAGTGGGATCTAGAACACATAAACGGCGTCGGTAGAGTCAGGGGGTGGGGTATTGGGAATGGGACGTGGTGCAGTGATCGAAAGGTGGTCGGTGTATGTAAGCGAGCAACTAGAGCTATGGTGCAGGCCATGACTTGCCATTGTCCTTGCGTAGAATGTAAAAGGTGGTGTTGGAGAGGAATGGGAGCTTGTAAGATATGACTCTGAGTTTGGATACACTTCTCGCGGCGTAGGCGACGATAGTAACGGAACCTACGCCGTCACGTGAGGGTCAATTTTGGTGTGTGTCAGCGTCGGGAAGAAGACTACTTGCCACCTGGGGCCTTTCGCAGAAATGATATGCTAAATACACTAGCTACGAAACGAGACACGGTGGAACTAGGACTTGAAAGGAGAACACCGAGCACTTGTCCTTGCGGGTCGGAGTCAGAGTCGGAGTCCGGGCGCGTTGCCGCGCGTACTTCAACCATAGTTTTCCATGACTACGGTATCAGAAAAACGCCTGGCAGGGTCTCGACATGTTCCGATGCCCGCTTTTTACTGTACGGTACTGTAATACTCTGTAGTCATGGTCGCGATCGCACACCCAACATCGGCCGTGTTGTAGGCAGCCGGCCAACTCTGGCATCTAGCATACTTTGGGTGAAATAGGACCTCAGATGTAACAAAGGGTACAAGGTACAGTTCGCTTCTACCAATCACTAACCAGTTCTATCAAACAGTCTTCCATCACCATGTGCGTTGCAACATGAACGTTCGAAACATATTGTACCCACTGGTATCAGTCCGGTTGTGCACCATGGCAAGAAACTCAAAATCACGAAGGTGGGACATGAAATGATAGAGCAATGGACGCCTCAGGACCAGCAACAGCAACAGTAATGCTTACAAAAAGACCAGAAACGGCTCAGGCATCCTGGCTTGCTTGGTGGTGGTGGTGTTGGTGTTGGTGTTGGTGTTGGTGGTGCTGGTGCTGGTATTGGTGGTGGCGGTGGTGGCGGCGGTGCTGGTGCTAGTGCTGGTGGTGGTGGTGGTGGAGGTGGTGGTGCTAGTGCTGGTGGTGCTAGTGCTGGTGGTGTTGGTGGTGGTGTTGGGGTTGGTGGTAGTGGTGGTGTTGGTGTTGGTGTTGGTGTTGGTGTTGGTGCTGGTGTTGGTGTTGGTGCTGGTGTTGGTGTTGGTGCTGGTGCTGGTGCTGGTGCCGGTACTAGTTCTGTTCCCCACTCCCGTCGCTGTTCCCCGGGCCTGCGGAACATGGCGTGTTTCTGTATTTTACTAGGCTTAGGCCCTTGTTAAACGTCAACGCACCGCAGTGGGGATGCTCCAGGGGACAAAGGGCAACTCACTAGTTTCGCCCGACCTTGCTGAGGGATCCTCCCAGAGGGCGGACTGGTTTGTGGGTCTCACACGATCAGTTTCTGACGAGGGGTACATCCTTGAGTCTGGTGAGTTTCCTTGCGAAGGATCCACGTGCTGGAAGTCGGGGCTCGACTTGAAGATTGTTTGTCCCTCCAGTTGGGCACGCCCGGGGCTGATATGCACTGCGACGGGCTGGGAGTCGTCTGGAGGACGATATCCTCCTGCAGTAGGGTCGATTTTAGAGGAACCAAATAGCCGTTTTATTTCTCCAGAAAGGTCCACATGACTTTGGTCGTCGGGATGAGGTGGCGATTCAAACGCCACGGATTCACCTAAAGGATTGTTGCGGGCTTTGCCCTCCAGATCCGACGAATCGTTCGGTACTGCTGGAGCAAGTGATGATAGAACAAAGATGCTGTGAGCTCAAAGGTGGCGAATAGAGATGGGACACTTTTTACCAGACGACTTGTTTGGCCCGTCGCGGACCTCCGTGGGGACTCCGGCTCGTGGTCTTGACCCCTCTTGGGCGACCGAGGTTACTGAAGGCTCTTCTTTTTGTTTGTACGGAGGAGGCGGAGAGAGGGGTTCAGGGTTGGGACTGTGTCCGTGCTGGGGACCTGTTTGATTGACGCCTGCTGCTTGTCTCATACGGTCTACAAAACCCGGAAGATCGCTTGGAGAGACGGATGCCACAAGCAATCCATTGCCTGGTGAGACATAGAATAAGGAAGGTACTCCAGTGGCAGTGGCCTGTCCCGAAGGGGGCATCTCCGTCTGGCCCGTTGTCAAGGGTTCCGGGCGATGTTGCTCATTTGGGGGCACCATTCCTCCGCTTTCGCGCAGAGAGTGTTGCGGTTGCGAGAAAGAGTGTCCAGACTGTGCCTCCGTTGTACGTTCCCCCTTCATGTTGGATGACCCCTTGACTATTGACGGTGCCGTGCGTGCTGTGGGGTAATAAAGAGGACATGTACCAAAGTCTCGATTAAAGAAACAAACGATGACGTACCAACTGACTGGACGAGACCCACGCGATCACTCGACTTCGCGGGGAGTTTAGTCTCAACCGCTTCTTGAGGTGAGCCCGCTTGTACAACGGAGGACGTGGGCGGCTCCCCGCGATGGCGATTATCCGGTAGTCTCGAGAAAGTGACATCGTCGATGTCTCGCGATGATCCCGCAGGTCTCTTCTGTGATGAGGGAGGAACGGTCGTGGAGGAAGGCTGCCCGACGGATGGTAAGGATTTCGGTGGAGGGATGGGTTTAGGCAGCGTTTCTCCCTCCTTTTGGACCTCTCGAGAGGGTTTCCGTGCAATTGGCGCAGAGGCACGGGAAGACGTGGTTCGGGACAGGGTGGGTGAGGCACGGGTTTCGGAGTTGCTCGCTACTGTCGGAAGCTGGGAGTGAGGGTCCGCGCTGGAGCTTGTCGGATTGTTGTTCGGGGATGTGCCAATACCATGTTTCGGTTGGTTTTGTGAAGACAGTGACACAGGTGGCGTGAATGACGCTTGAGTTACACCCGACGACGGCAATGAGTCTGACGAATGTCCAGAATTTCCTCCCAATTTGCTGGTGTCAGAGCGTGGGGGTGGCACGCCAAAATCATTCTTGCGGCTGAGATCAGACGAGTATGTCCGCCCAATGGAACTTTGTGGGGAGGTATAACTGCTTGGGGGGGTTGGTTCGGGCTTATGACGTCGGGCACGGGACGTATCAGTGGCAGGGTCTTCTTGACGGCTCTCGGGTTCCTTGGACACCGTTTTCGGCTTCCGCTCCTTCTTGTCCGGAGTCGGTTCACGCCCGGCTCCTTCGTCTTCTTGAATGCGGGAGTTGCTCCTGCCTAAGCTCCGTGGCTCGGATACTGTCTGAGGCTGAGAGGGCGAGCCGACAACAGGAGCGGTATCTCCTGAGGACAAAGGTGGCCTGGGTGACGAGGCTGAGGACATCGTATGACTTTGCTCGTTGGGGTACCCTGATCCTTTAACTTCGTTGCGGACGTGTGGCAATTCCGACGGAGCACCGCCAGTCAGAGGATCACGACCGAGATTACTTGAACGTGTACCGCGAGAGGTACGTGTCCAACTTGACTCCGTCCTCGTCATGACCGGGGCTGCTGCATGGGATGGTGACGAAGACACAGAAATGCTCTGTTGGTTCAGAGCTGGAGCAGAAGGTGTGGAGGGTTTGACCGAAGGATGGGTGGAGGGAGCGCGATCAAACTCATGGGCGCGGGGTTTGGTCGTATTTCCTTTACCTCGTGCCTCGTCAGCTACGGTAGGAGGCTGCAAGCGGAAGGCTACTGTTGAGGATCAGAAGTACAAGTACGCCAATGTTAGGGCCCACCTGACCATCTTGAGACTGTATCTTGGGAGGAGTGTCAAGCTCGCTTGTGTCTCTATCCCCCATTGTCCTCGGACGAGTCGTGGGGGTAGTCGCTGGGGTAGCGACAGGCGGATTGTTCACGGGATGACGGCCCTTGCTCCGCAATGGTTGATCAGAAGTTGCCGAGGGGTTAGCACCCGTGATACCCTGAGAGTCGTTACTGGGAGGTACCCTCCTAGCCATGTCTGCGTAGGACAGTGCCCCTTGTAACGTCTGTGGAGTGATTGCCAGATGAGATCCCGGATACATCGACTCGTCCGCGTCCTAGGGTATACTCACAGGCCTGACACCGGACCGTGGAGGGTTGTCGGATGGAGGCGGCGAGCTTGAAGGAGCTCTCCGTTGGGATGAGGGAGACCGTGACTTTTTGCCATCTTCTGCTTTATCCATGAGGCACGATAATTGAGGTTAAGTGAGTAAGTAGACTCGCTGAAATATAGCCTTGAGGGCTGATATAGCCCCACTTCTAAGGACTGGCACACCGTGCTGAACACTCGAGGACTGCTGCATGTCTAGGTGGCTGGGTACTCCTCGACGGCCTTCACACACTGCACTCACACTTGTTCCTCCCGTAAAAGGGATCATTCACGTTTAAAGCGGCGCCAGCTTGTCCACCAATCAGTGAAGACATCAACGTCGGGCGATTAAATTTCATCAAACTCAGCACGCACCACTCCGGAGTTCCACACGGAATTGCGGCCTTTCGCCAGACCGCGCAACGCGATTGCAACGTTAATCGACCATGGGAAAGTGGCAGTAGATGACATACAGAACCGTGCCAGGCTTTCTGTGCTCATTACCACAGCAGTAGAGGCGTAATAGGGTTAGGGGTTAGGAAGCGGATAGAACAAGCATGCTAGCGCGGGACTGGCCCTGAGTCGCCTCAGGACCCCGGCTAGTGCCGACACCCTTTTACTTTTCCCCTTATGCACCTACACACCTTTTTCGGATAGCGAGTCGGACTTTATTTAGTTCCGGTGGACCCATTCGAATGTCTTGTAGCTATGGCTGGTGACACTAAATAACAATTCAAAAAAAGAAAGGTGCTAGCGCTGTTTATCTCAGAGATGAGAACGAGAGCTTGTAATAGGGCGTTCCCTGTGCGTGAAATAGATGTGGGCGTGCTAATGTGATATTCATTACAGATGTTCTCGTGACATGCCCGAGCGTCTTTGCTGATTTTCACGACGTGTCTGGTCTACGTGGGGTTTCTTGGCTTTAAGGTTCTAACGCCACCCCAACGCATGCTCAGGCAAGATGTAAGCCGTGATAGGGGAAATGATCGTATGTTTATTAACATAAGGAGATACTCGTGAAGAGAGCGGTGGATTTCTGCTGCAACAAAGGATGAGGTATTTCCCCTACAACCGTGACATGACACGGACACGAGTTGAAGGCTTGCGCAGGTACAAACCCCCTCTGGCACGAGCAACGACAATGGATATCTGAGCAATCACCCGGACCGCATTTCTTCTTTCCTGTGTATCCCTTCTTCATTTCGAAGTCCAGTTTTATTGAGGTGATGCAGATCGCAGGAGCAATGAACTTCTTTCCCACATATACAGACATACCCGCACAGAATGTCGTAAACAAGAACCGTGGATGTCCGCAGCACTCCAACACCGAGGCGCATTCCATGGTAACGGTAGCGTACGAATGATCTTCTGGGACCGGAAGCTCACCCGCAAGCATCCCGCGCATCATGGACACCCCGATCGTGATATAGGGGTCAAGAAGCGGACACCATGCGCGTAGCACATGCACACACATGACAAACTGCCCGTGATTGCCGGGTCATATCGCCTTGCCCCAAAGACACGTGGCGCACGGGCACATACAGCATTCCTTATAAGTCACACAGCTCACAACCTATGTCGAGAAAGCTCGCTCACGAGTGCCAATCTGTGGGTGCGCACCTCTTATATTCTCTACTGTAGCAGATGGTATCGGTGGCAGATTTCGAACGTAGGTCCCGGCGACATAGACTGAGGACTTGATGTAGTTTCTCACCTATGAATATCAGCGACACAGTACTCAAGTCAAAGAAGGCGTGCAGCTAGATGTGATGTACTCTGCCCTGCGCCATGAATCAATGTCATCATCGGCAACCCAGGAACCAGTCCAGTTGGTGACACGCTAGGCGCCTAACCTTGGTGAATGGAAGAGTAAGCATATCACTCGCCTAAGTATGGTTGCGGATGGACTATGTCGATTCCTCGTGGCCTGTTGCACCCTTGATGTCAGTGAGGCCACGCACAGGCAAGGCCATCATATGCTAAAGTACCAAGTGACTTCGATTCGAACCTGTACGCCTAAGTAGCCCTGAACCAAGACCATACAACAGGTCACAACATCCACGTGCGTCAGAGAAAGCGAGAAGTCAGAGATATTGTAATGCAAGCTCAGTCTTCTGAAGGACTGAGTACTGAGGGATGGTAAACGAGTGGTACCCTACTTACGACTAGGATAAAAAGCCATAGTCCGACCATCAAATGAAGTGACTGAGTGATAGATATAAAATGTGTCTTGTATGCAAATGTGTTCTTGTTTCAAGTTAGCGAGCGTTGCGAGCTGTCATCCGTCCGGGTATCGAAGCGGCGCAGCCCAACAAGAGACCGGCGGAATAAGAGTCGCCGTGTGCTCGTATGGCTCTAAGATATGGCGTACGAAGTTCATACCGAACAAAATCCGAATTATCCTATCTAGGCATGCTGTCTGGTGCTTCCCTGCGTTCCGTTGGTGCGCACGCCGGTCTGTGTGGGTGACATAGATCTGATCGCTCGCAATTTGATCAACGAAAAGCCAAGAGAATGGCATTCATTACCACACTGGTACTGACCGTACGTCGAACCACCTTCCCACCACCATTACCTTACTTCACGGAGATGGTTGACAGATGGTGCCATCACGGGTGTCGGTTCGTTCACCCCAAACAAGGACAGATAAAGCTAAGTATGCCTTTCTTCTTCCTTACTGAGCCAGTTTCTGCACGCGAACCACTTTGTGGTGGTCCCGACGGTTGCGTGCGTGGCGGTCGGACGGGCTCCGGTGGTGTGGGTGCTCGTCGGGAAGGTTCTGGATGCGCGTGTGCTATGTGCGTGTGTTCTGGTGGCACGGGTCCTCGTGGTTTGTGTATTGGTGATGGGGGACGTGTTGGTGGTATAAGCACCACCTCTGGTACTGGTGGTTTGGATGGTCCCTGTGATAGACGTGCGTCATCGTCCTTCCGTCCTGGTGGCCCTCCCCCATCCGGTGTTCCCCGCGGACCTCCCCCGCGGTGTCCGTCATCGAACGAACCAGCCCTACGAGACCCAACCTCGTGTTGATTATCGAGGATTGGCAAGTCATGGCGCTTCTGAGGAGCGGGCGGGGTCATGATTGTCTCATTGTCTTGTTCCACGGGACTACCAGGTCTTCTGTCCCGTATCTTGGGGCTCGAGAGCGCCGCCAATTGTCTCACGCCATGGGCGGAGGTCATTTGGTAACGCACCTCGACAGACTGAGAATGGTCTGGGGAAGGATATACAGCTGCAACGGCGTCATTTCTAGTTGGAAGAAATAGCTGTTTTAGTTCTTCAGGACGGTCCATATGACCTTGGTCGTCGCGATGGCGTGGCGCTTCCAGCACCAGTGATGCTATGGGTGACAAAACGAAGATGCAAGTGAGATAAACGGTGGCGAAGAGAAGATGGGATACTCCTTACCAGGCAGTTTCTTTGGCTCATCGCGGACCTCATTAGGGATTCTGGCACCTGATCTTGATGAGGCTCCCTCTTGGGCGACTGGGACCCCTGGAGCAGGAGAAAGACTCGGTTGGTACGCAGGGGGAGGTGGGGAACGTTCAGGGTTGGAATTCTCGTCTGGGTGTACCGGAATATACGCGATGACTGGCCGAAAGTGTGGGAAAGGGGGCACTCCAATGGCAGCAGCATGTTCCGAGGAGGGTAACCCTGTCTCCCTCGCCATCAAGGGATCCGTACGATATTGCTGGTTGGGTACCATGCCGCTGCTTTCGCTCCGAGGGTGCTGCGCTTGC
>Ga0307510_10007029_pt1 | contig 13418 bp, 7 predicted proteins | sample 12_EM_MG_FD_207224 | JGI IMG/M metagenome (GOLD analysis project Ga0307510, IMG submission 207224) | Populus trichocarpa ectomycorrhiza microbial communities from riparian zone in the Pacific Northwest, United States - 12_EM | ecosystem: Host-associated > Plants > Roots > Unclassified | place... | reverse complement strand
TGTTGGCCAACCGGCTGATCTGGCTGGCCGTGGGAGCCGCGATGCTGGCGGTGACCCTGGCGGCGTTTCGGCTGGACCGGGAGCCGCTGCGGTTGTGGCGGCCCCGGCGTGTTGCCGCCGGCGGTGGGCGGCGCGCGGCCGATAACACCGGCGCTGGCCCGGTAGCCGACGGCGGAGGGCACGCGGCCGCCAACGCGGGCGCCGCGGCGGACGGCGGGCGCCTTGCCGCCCCGCCCTTCACCCTGCGCTCCAACCTCGCCGCCCACTTCCAGCAATTCCTGAAACTGGCGCGCTTCGAAACCCGCGGCGTTCTCTGGGGCGTCCCGTTCCTCGTGATGTTGGCTTTCTCAGTCATGAACCTGGGCGCGTTCCTCAGCCAGACCAACGACGTCTTTGGCACACCCGTCTACCCGGTCACCCATCTGCTGGTCGATGCCATGGACGGCAGCTACAACTTCCTGTTGGTGATCATCGTTGCGTTCTATGCAGGCGAGCTCGTCTGGCGCGAGCGCGGGACGCGCATCAACGAGGTGACCGATGCGTTTCCGCTGTCGGATTGGGTCCCTCTGCTGTCCAAGCTGACGGCGCTCGCGGCCGTCATCTTCATCTTTCTGCTGATCGGCAGCATCGAATGCGCTGTCTATCAGCTCTTCAGAAGCTACTATCATTTCGAGCCAACCCTGTACTCGTCGAACATTGCCCTCACGGGATTGCAGTTCCTGCTCATCGGCACCCTGCTGTTGTTTCTGCAGGTGCTGGCGAACAACAAGTTCCTGGGGTACCTGTTCACCGTCCTCTTTCTCGTCAGCAAGATTGTGCTCTCGCAACTGCATTTCGAGCACCACCTGTACGACTTCGGCAGCGCCCCCGAAGCGAAGTATTCCGACATGAATGGCTACGGCCACTTCCTCGCCGGCCATATGTGGTTTCAGGCGTATTGGGCCTGCCTGGCAACGGCCCTGATGGTTGTCGCCGCGCTGTATTGGCAGCGCGGAACTTCGCAAGGTTGGAAGGAGCGGACACGGATTGCGCGCCAGCGCTTTGATGTGCCTGCACGCATGACACTCGTGTTGTCGCTGGTTGCGTTTGTTGGCCTCGGCGGCTGGATTTTCTACAACACCAATATCATCAATCGCTACGTGCCAGGCGATCTGAAAAATGAGCGTGGCGCCAGCTACGAGAGGCTGTACCGCCCGTACAAAGACCTGCCGCAGCCGCGCATCGTCGATGTCAAAATTGACATGGACATCTACCCGCACGAGCGACACGTCGATGTGCGTGGCCATTACCAGTTGGTCAACCGGACCTCAACGGCCATTCGCGACCTGCACATGCGACTGCCGATCTACATGGAGCTCGTTGACGTCAAATTTCCCGCGCACTCCGTCGTCACGGACGACCGGATACACGGTTACACCATCTATCGCCTCGCACAGCCCCTGGCTCCGGGATCCTCCATGGATTTCGACTTCACGCTGCGTTATCTGAGCCGTGGGTTCAGGAACACGGCGGATGACACTCGCGTTGTCGACAACGGGACGTTCCTCGACAGCTCGAACTTCCCACACTTCGGCTATAGCGACGAGGGGCAGCTACAGGATCGCAATGAGCGCCGCAGATATAGTCTCGGCCCCGTCCCTCGCATGCCGAAGATCGACGACACAGCAGCACGTCGCAACAACCTGCTGGGAACCGATGCCGATTGGGTGACCTTCGAAACGACGGTCTCGACGGTACCCGATCAGATCGCGCTGGCACCTGGATATCTGCAAAAGGAGTGGACCGCCAACGGCCGCCGCTATTTCCACTATCGCCAGGACACGCCGATTCTCGATTTCTTCTCCTTTCAGTCGGCCCGTTACGCAGTCAAACGCGGTCGCTGGAACGATGTGGCGCTGGAGGTCTACTACGATCCCCGGCATGCCTACAACGTCGACCGGATGATCTACGCGGCCCGCAAATCACTCGAGCACTTCAGCAAGGTCTATTCACCGTACCAGTTTCGCCAGATGCGCATTCTGGAGTTTCCCGGCTACGAGAGCTTCGCGCAGAGCTTCGCCAACACGGTGCCCTTCTCGGAATCCATAGGCTTTATTGCCGACCTGCGCGACCCCGAAGACATTGACTACGTCTTCTATGTGACGGCACATGAAGTCGCCCATCAATGGTGGGCGCACCAGGTCATCGGCGCTTACCTGCAAGGCGTCACGATGCTCGATGAGACTTTTGCGCAGTATTCTGCCCTGATGGTGCAGGAGCATGAGTATGGCCACGCGCAGATGCGCAAATTTCTCAAGTACGAGCTGGATCGCTATCTGACCGGCCGCAGCGGCGAGCTGGTGGAGGAAATGCCCCTGTCGCTGGTGGAGGATCAACAGTACATCCACTACCGCAAGGGCTCCGTGGTGATGTATTCGCTGAAGGATTATCTTGGCGAGGACGTAGTGGACCGGACACTGGCCCGCTTCAATCGGGACACTGCGTTCCAGATGCCTCCCTATACTACTACCCGCGAATTCCTCGCTGATCTGCGGCAGGAGGCAGGGCCCAGGTGGTCGCCATTGATCGAGGACCTGTTCGAGAAAATCACCGTATTTGACAACCGGCTGATTGAAGCGACGTCGAAGCGGCGGTCCGATGGAAAGTACGACGTCACTTTGGATGTGCATACGAGCAAGGTCTACGTCGATGGGATCGGCAAGGAGTCGGCTGGGAGGATTGCAGATCCAATCGATGTGGGTGTGTTCGGCCGCGCTCCGGACGGACAGGAGCAGCATCAGAAGGTGTTATATCTCGCCAGGCGCGCCGTGCCGGATGGCGACAGCCGCATTACGATAACAGTGGACAGCGAGCCGTTCGAAGCCGGGATCGACCCTTACAACAAGCTGATTGATCGTGTCTCCGACGACAACCGTATGCACGTAAAGTCGGTTCAGTGAGCACGTAGCTGCAGAACGAACTGCGGCGCGTGGTCGGGTCGGGTTGTCAGCGTGGCCACGGGCAGTACCGGCCGCTCGTCCAGCATTGTCATCGAGAACTGCTGGGCCAGTCGCGCGATGGCCAGGGTGGCTTCGGACATCGCCAACTGGGCGCCGATACAAACATGCCGACCCACCCCGAAGGGCAGGTAGGTGTGTCGCGCCGGATCGGCGTTGTTGAGAAAGCGCGAGGGATCGAAAGCCGTCGGGTTCGGCCACCACTGCGGGGCCCTGTGAATGAGCCAGAACGGCACCAGCACCATGGACCCTTTCGGAACCTCTACACCGCAGACTTCGTGCGAGCGCTTCGCCAGGCGGCCCGCCATGAATCCGGGTGAGTAGAGGCGCAAGGTTTCCTGCACAACCGCGCGTGCAATCTCCAGCTTGGGGAGGCTCTTCCCGGCTCCGGCCGCAGACAAGTCGTGGCGGTTCGCTTCCTCCGCGAGCATCGACTGCCACTCAGGTGCCTTTGCAAGCAGGCTGCACATCCAAAACAATGTCAGCGCAGTCGTCTCGTGTCCCGCGACGATCATTGTGGACACTTCGTCTGCGAGCAGGTCCTGCCGATCAGGGCCATGGGCCTCCGAAAGCAGGTCGAACAGATCCCTCGGTGCGTCGGTCGTTCCCGACTGGCGTCGGACCTCAATAATCGAGGCGATGAGCTTCGTCCAACGCTTCCGGAAGTCTGCGCGTCTTCGGCGCATAGGTGTGGGAAGACCATCGGGGAGAAAGACGTCGGTGAAATACAACCGCCCAATCGTTCTCATGTACTCCGACACCAACGCGCGCACCTGTGCGCCGAAAGTCGCTGCTTCCATGGAGAACAGCGATGTCGCAGCGATCTCCAGGCTGAGCGTTTGCATCTCGTCGAGCAGATTGACAGGCTGGCCTCGTGATTGCGCCAGGCGCTCACAGGAAGACTCCGTGCAGCGCATGATGTGGGCGCTCATGATCGGGATGTTTCGCGGCGTGAATGCTGGCGCCATGGCGCGGCGCTGCTGCCGCCAGGTTTCCCCTTCGCTGACCAGCAGTCCTCTGCCGACAATAGGCCCGAGAACGCGGCGCCCAAAGGGTAGCCGGACATAGTCGTCCGCATGCGTGATCATCATGTGCCCGATCGCATCAGGCGCGGTGACGAGTGCAAGAGGACGACCAGCAGCACGCAGCCTGACGACTGGCTCGTCGAGACACCGCTTGGGAAAGGCGCAGAGCGCGTTCCTGCGGATGGTGAACAATACCTGCAGGCCGCCAATTCGATTGGAGGCCATGGGAGGCATGGGAGGTGTCAGTTTACTCACCCGGCGAATTATAGCTGCGGGACCTCGGCACGCCCTTAATCCACCGTTCAGGTAGGGGATTCCACAATCCTTTTCTGCCAAGTTCGAGGAACCGGCGGCGCTGCCAACGGTTGAGATATTTATGAAACACACCACTTCATTGCAAGTAGGCGCTTTTCTGCTGCTGGCCGGCCTGGCCGGCTGCGACCAGGCCAAAAAAGTGGTCGGTCCGCCCGAAGTCCCCTCCGATGCCCAGATGAAGAAGATCAGCTATATGACGGCGGCCGACGGGCCACAGGGCCGCAAAACCTACACGCAGCTTTGGGAAGCTAAGACTTGCGCGGACCTGGAGACGGCGATGCGTTGGAACCGGCCGCCGAATGTGGCAGGCGGTTCTTTCGGTAAGCGGCTGGTTTACCTGACGAACAACGTCCCGGCGGATCTGGAGGACAATTCCGAGGTGTTCCTCGTCGGTTCCATTGAAAAGGGCGATCCCCTCGTGGCCGGCGGCGAAGTGTGGCTGCTGAAAATGCGCGACGGCTCGCTGGTGCAGGCGGCGGAGACGGCCGACTTCCTCACCAAGCAGGAAGCGCAGACCGCCGGCATTCCCAACCAGGCGGCGCTGTCAAAACCCAACAAACCCGGCCGGGCTTTCTGTGCACACGCGGCTTTTCAGGGTTTGCGCGGCAAGGATCCGATGCAGCAGGAAAAGAAGATTCCGCTCTTTTCCGTGATGTATGCCATCGACCGGGACAAGTAACGTCAGCTCACGTGGTACTGATACAACCACGTCTCTGACAGAGTCTGGTCGCCGACCTTCAGGTACAGCCGCATATCAACAACGTCTGTGCCTGAAGCGGTGAAGTCGAATTGGGCGCGCCAATGTCCTGCAACACTGTCAGGCACCGCTTCGGTAAACACGTCGGAAAAGGTCCCTGATGCGGCTGACAGCACCGGCTCCGGCCGGGTGCCATAGGGCAGGGATTCGAGGCGACCGCCCAGAAATTCCACTACAAACTTGCGGACACCCTTGGGGCGATTCTGGCCAGGTTCGCCGCCGCGGCCCGTGCGCGTGGCGATACAGCGGGCGAGAGTGGTTTCGTGCGGCTCACCGGCACTCCAGGTCAGTTTGTAGTGGAGCTGCAGACTGGTGCCAGCCTTGGCGGGTTGCTTCGGTACCCACATCGCGACGATGTTATCCATGGTCTCATCGTCCGTAGGCAGCTCGACGAGTTGGATTGATCCTTCGCCCCAATCACCGACCGGCTCGACCCAGAGGCTGGGGCGACGTTCGTAGTGCACGCCATCGAGGTAATGATCGAAAAGACGGTCGCGTTGTAACAGGCCGAAACCACGTGGTGACTTGTCGGCGAAAGTGGATGTGGTTGGATTGCGGGTGTCGTTGAGTGGCCGCCAGATGTACTCGCCGCTTCCCGTCCACAGGACGAGGCCATCCGAATCGTGAATCTCCGGCCGCCAGTCGATCGACCCCGGCTTGTTGGTTTCGGAGTACCAGTACATGGACGTCATGGGTGCGATGCCGAGTTGACCGACATCGCGCCGCAGAAACAGGTTGGCCTGGATGTCCATGACAACGGCTTTACCGCGCTGCATGACAAAGCGATAGGCGCCGGTGACGCTGGGGCCTTCGAGCGCGGCGTACACAGTGATCGTCGCGGAGCCGTTGGCCGGCGGCTCGAAGTAGAAGTGGGTGAAATCCGGAAACTCTTCCGCGCGTCCTGGGGCGCTGACATCGATGGCAACACCGCGGGCCGAGAGGCCGTATTGAGCCAGCTCGCCAATGGCGCGGAAATAGGAGGCACCGAGAAAGGCAACCCAGTCGTTGCTGTGCCAGTCGAGTTTCTGCTGGTCGCCTGCGCGGTTTTCCTGCAGGCGAAAGCCGGCGAAACCGGCGCCCTTGGGCAGCTCGCGGGCCGGGCTGTTGGGCGGCAGGGTGAAGTAGGCCGGGTCGTAGAGAATTTCCATGGCGGCGACATTCTGGCCGGCGCCCGAAAGCACATACATGTGCACTGGCGCGCGGAAATATTTCCCCAGGTGAAAAAAGGTCACGGGGAAATCGCCGGGCCCTTGCCGGTACAGAGCGAAGTCCGTGTTGAACTTGATCTTGCCGTGCTCGGCATAGTCGATGCGATCCAGGACCGACTGCGGCAATGAGCTCTGCTGCGCGTACGGCTGGGCCGCACGCGCCTGCATTTCTTTGACGAGCGCGTCAAAGGAGAACGGCTGGGACTTACCGAGCTTCAGGCCTGCAGTGGCGGCGCTGGCGCGAAAGGGCAGCGCCGACAGAGCCAGTGATGAAGCGGCGGCGGCGAGCAACGAACGGCGGTCGATCATCTATTTGCGGCATAGCTGGCGGCGCTTCGAATTCAAAGCCCGTCGTCGCCAGCAAGGACAGTGCCCAGGAAAGCGCGCCGCCGCCGCCGAATCACTCCGGCAGCAGGGTCCCCGAGCCGCCCATTTCCGCGGGCATATCCTTGAATTTCGGCTTGCCGTCGTGAATGTGAAGCACCGTCTCCCCGTAGTTCACATGCACGCCGGGCTCGAATTTCAGTGTCGGCAGCATGGCCGCATAGATATCCACCAATCCCATGGTGGGATGCTGGCTGAACAGATGCCCACCACACTCCTTGCACCATTTCCGAAAGCTGATCGGGGTCTTGTTGTAGGTCCCGACGCTGCTCTCGCCACGGGTGATTTTCAGGGACTCCGGCTTCCACAGGGTAAAGGCGTTCACGGGCCCTGCGGACCAGTGGCGGCAGGATTCGCAGTGGCAATACCCCATGGCCTCGGGTTTGCCCGACGCCTCGAATGTCACTTTGCCGCAAAAGCATTTGCCTGCATGCGTCATGATGGTTCTCCGGTGTGGCGCGCTTCTATGGAAAGTGCCTAGTTTAGTCCCGTAAGAACTATCTCGCGGTCGGAATGTGAGATTTCCCGCAGTCCGAAGTAACGTTGCAGGGCCAGCGCCTCGGTTTCAACATCGCCCACCTGGAACACACCGCTCACTCGCCTGGACTCGAGTCCCGGGCCGGAAATCACGATCTGGGTCACCGAGTAGCGATTCATCTGGGCCAGCGCCTCCGGCAGCGGCATGTCATCCAGCACGAGGGTCCCGCGCTGCCAGGCTGTCACGTTCTCTATTTTCACGGCCGGCTGATCGAGGACCTGTCCCTCATTCGTGACCTGCACCTGCTCGCCGGGGACCATCGTGGTCACATGCTCTTCTTCGGCGTGCAGTGTCCGCACATTCACCTTGCCTTCGATGAGTGTTACCGTCGTGCGTGTTGGGAGGATAGCAACATCGAATGTGGTTCCAACCGCAACGACTTCGGCCGTTGGCGTGTGGACCCGGAACGGCCGCTGGCTATCCTTCGCAACCTCGAAGTGCGCCTGGCCCTCGAGCAGCTCGATGTCGCGCGCACCGTCGGTGTAGCTCACGCGCAGTCGCGATCGGGTGTCGAGCACGATACGTGAACCGTCGTCCAGCTCGAGCGGCCGCGTCTCTCCGGTGCGTGTTGCAATCAGGTTCTGTGCCCGCGTGTACAGAATCCCGATGACACCGCAAATGAGCGCGCACACTGCCGCAGTAGCTCCCAACACAAACTTCCGGGTGCGTGTCGGCTCGGCGCTCGCTTCAGTCAGGCGCTTCTGACAGTGACTGACCGCCTGCCTGACATACTTCTCCACCATCGAGACCGAGATCCCCTGGCTGTCGGAAATCTCTTTCTGCGAGCAGCCCTCGAAGTGGAACAGCTCGAACACCGCGCGGCACTTCGGGCTCAACTCACCTAACGCGCTCTGCAGGATCCGCATCTGCTGCTCGCCGTCGAGAACCTGCTCGGCCCGCGGGGCAGGGCAGACCAACTGCGCATCATCGGCCGGCACACTGAGCGCTGCGTGCCGCGCCTGAGCGGATCGGGCCCGGTCCCGCAACAGGTTCAAGGCGGTGGTGAACAGGAAGGATTCGGGTTTGCGGATCTGACGCAGATCGGTCGACCAGAGACGCGCGAACGTGTCCTGGGCCAGGTCCGCGGCATCCTCCACCGAGCTGTTGCGACGCTTGAAAAAGCGCACCAGGCGGTCGTAGTAACGATCGGCGATCCGGTTCAGCTCCACGCCACGGCGATGAATGCAGCCGTCCTGATCACATCCGCAGTCGGTTCCGATCGCAACGAGATTGTCCATGCTCATGCCCCCTTATCAATCTCTTTGATGAAATCTTAGTGACAGGCCTGCGGATCGCGGCGCGGACTTCGTCCTAGAAGGTTCGAGACACCAACGGAAACGACAGACATGATCACTCCCCATACAGGTCGCGTCAGCCGGCGTGGCGCTGTTGCAACTTCGATTCTGCTGACCCTGGGATCGCTGGCCGCCCCGCTCACGTGGGCGCAGTCTGAAACGGCCGCGAGCCGGACGCAAACTCGAGACTACGCGCTGGAAGCCCAGGCTCTCGGTGCAGCTCTGCAGCAGTTCGCGGCGCAGGCGGGTCTGCAGCTTCTGTTTTCCGAATCCGATGTATCGGGCATGACGGCACCGGCACTGCAGGGCTCCTTTACCCAGGAGCAGGCCCTTGCGAAGCTGTTGGCAGGCAGCGGCCTGCGGTTTGAGTTCTTCAAACCCGGTGCGGTGATCATCCGGCGTCCCGAAAACAAAGCCGAATCCAGCAGTTCCGCAGCGTCGGAAAGCGCGGCTGATTTCAAGGAAGTCATTGTCACAGGTCGTGCCGGTATCGATCAGCGAACCAAGGAAGAGACCAGTTATTCCGTCACCACCATCGACCAGAAGAAGCTGCGTCAGCAGGGCCCGACCAGCGTCACTGAATCATTGAAGTCAGTGCCGGGCTTCTGGGTGGAGGCCTCAGGCGGCGAAGCGAGTGGCAATGTCCGGGCCCGCGGCATACCCGTGGACGGATTTGGCTCGATCACATTGCTCGAGGACGGGATGCCCGTCCAGCACGACCCGGCCCTGGGATATCTGAACGGCGACCAGGCCTTCCGCCTCGACGAAACCATAGACAGGATCGAAGTGGTGCGCGGCGGTCCGTCATCCATCTTCTATTCCAACGCACCGGCCGGCGCAGTCAACTACATTCCGCGAAGCGTTAGGGACCATGCCGAAGGAGTCGTCAAGTACACCGCCGGTGATTACGGTCTGAATCGACTGGATGTGTGGTACGGCGCGCCGGTTGGCGATTGGAAAGTCGCAATGGGCGGCTTCTATCGTTACGACGATGGCATCCGCGATCCGGGCTTTCACGGCGACGATGGCGGTCAGTTCCGCTTGTCGCTGGCGCGTGAATTCGAAGGCGGCAAGGTCTCGTTCGATGTCAAACGCCTGGACGACAAGGTCTACCTGGACCTCGGTATTCCGATGCGGAGCTATCCGGACGGCAAGTTGCGGGCCGTTCCGGGATTTGATGGGAACTACGGCACGATTGCGGGTCCGGAGACCGAGCTCATCCGGATGAAGACGGCGTCCGGCAATGACTTTATTTTCGACAACTCGTTGGGAACCGACATCAAGCGTACGCAGGCAACGTTGAATTTCGAGTTTGAGTTCGCCGACGGCTACAAGTTCAGCGATCACGCCCGCTACGATGAGACCGACACGATCCGCAACGGGGTGTTTCCAAACACCGTGCAAAGCGCGACGAGCTTTCTGCAATCGCAGTCGAAAGGGCTGCCCGCCGGCACGACCTTGCAACTGCGCTACACGGACTCGCCGGGTACGATCTTCGATGTTGCCAATCAGAACGGCAATGCGTTGATGGTGATCGGTGGGCTGAGAAGTGTGACCTCACCCGTCAAGGAGTTCATGAACGACGCGCGTATCATGCGGAAGTTCGAACTGGGCGGTCAGACGCACGATGCCACTCTCGGCTTCTATGTTGCGGACATCAACCAGAACTTCTCTCGTTATTCCTCTACCGCGCTGCTCGACGTCGAGAACAACTCTCGGTTGCTCGACCTGGTCTCAATAGACCCTGCCGGGACGACAACGTCCCTGACGGACCACGGCATTTATCACTACGGATATGAGTGGGCCAACGCAACCGGACAGTCGACGACTACCGCGTTCTATCTTGCGGATGAGTGGCAGGTTACCGACCGCTTGCGTATTGACGCCGGCATGCGATGGGAGCAGGTCCATCTCACGGCCAACAATGAAATACGCACGACCGCGAATCTCGGTACGCCCGCAACGTCCCAGATACTGACCGGCACCGGCACGTTTGCTCATTTCAATCAGACGTTCAGCAAAGTGGGTTGGACGCTGGGGAGCAACTGGCAATTTTCCGATCGCTCGGGGCTGTTCGCGCGCTTCACACCGACTTTCCGTCTGCCCAATCTGAGCACCTACACGACGGCTTCGCTCACCACGGGCAACCCGACTGTGGCGTTGCCTGTCACGCAAACAATGGATCTGGCTGAGATCGGCTACAAGTTCGCCAACGAGTGGACCGACCTGTATGCAACGGCGTTCTGGACCAAGTACAACAACGTGGGCTTCACCAATAACGTCTTCAATCCGAACACCAGCCTGCCTCCGGTGCCGCAGCAGCTGTATGCGGACACGAAGACCTATGGATTGGAGTTGGACGGCGGGTTCTACCCGGTCGAATTCTTCGATCTGACCTTCAATGCAACACTGGAACAACCGAAGTACGACGGCTTGCGTTACACGGACGCGGTCGCCGGCCAGCCGGTGCAACGCGACTTCGACGGCAATCAGTTGATTCGCGTCCCGAAGGTGAGTGTGCGCGTGGTCCCCGGTCTCAACCTGTTCGGCCAGCGGTTACGTCTACAGGTTTCTTGGGAATGGGAAGGCGCCCGCTACGTAGACACGGCGAATACCGTGGTGCTGCCCAAGTACGATGTGCTCAATGCCAGCGCCCGGTACTCGTTCAACGATCATTTCGAGCTGTATGGGTACGTTGATAATGTGACGAACTCGCAGGGACTGACGGAAGGCAATCCGCGGCTCGGCGAGGTTCAGAGCAGCGACGCGGGGGCCAACACTTTCATTGCCCGGCCGATCCTCGGACGCGCGTACCGGATGTCTTTGCTGTATAAATTCTGAGCCCCAGACCTTTGTCCCCTCCTGAGCCGCGGGTCTGTTGAGACCCGCTTCTCAGAAAAATATCCCACGTCCGTGTACACAGTAGTCTTGAACAACACTGTGACACGGGTCGGCAATTTTCAGTATCGGCAGGCAGCGCGCAAGCGCGCTGCCGGGCAGTCGCTACTCCGCAAAGACGGACAGGATGTTGCTCTGCGGAAGGTCGCGAGCACGTTCGGCGACGACCCGGTCACTCATCGGCAATCCGGTCCAGGGAAGATGAGTAAATATTTCATGATCAGCCGCCTCACACTGTCTGCTTTACACATGACTGCGCGTGCGTTCGGGATCGCCCGGTTTGCAGGTCTGCTGGGCCTCATGGGCCTGGTGGCGGCCTGCGGTGGGGGCGGCGGGTCCGGTAGCGGGGGTGGCGGTGGCGGCGGCGGCGGCAATAACCCGCCGGTTGTGACACTGTCCTCAATTGCTGTGGCCCCCACTGGCGGCAACAGCGCTTCCGTGGTTGCCGGATTGACATTGCAGCTTGCGGCGACCGGCACTTACAGCGACGGCACGACCAAGGACCTGTCGAGCACGGTGGCCTGGACGAGCTCGGCCAACGCCACTGTTACGAGCGCAGGGCTCGTGACCGGAGTCAGTGCCGGTAGTGCCACGGTCACCGCAGCAACAGGCGGTGTGTCTGGCAATGTGGCGTTGACTGTGGCCCCTCCCAACCTCCTTTCGGTCGTTCTGTCACCGAACAAGCCGAATGTGGCGGTTCATAAGGTGTTGCAGTTCCGCGCGATTGCCACCTACTCGAATAACACGACGGACGATGTGACATCGAGCGTGACGTTCAGCTCATCAAATCCGGCCGTTGCGTCGGTGGGTACCACCGATACCAGCGCCGTGACCGCGAATACCCTCGGCACGGCGAATATCAACGGATCCATGGCGGGAGCGACCATCACGCCAGTGACCGTAACGGTGACCGCAACGATTTACGCCTATGCGACCAACTTTGACAGCGATACGGTTTCGCAGTATCAGCTCGGTAGTACGGACGGCGCATTGACGCCGCTGGCCACCGGAACCGTCGATACCGATCATCAGCCGTTCAGTATTTCGGTTGAACCTACCGGTGAGTACGTGTATGTATCCAACTGGAGCTCGAACAGTGTGTCGCAGTTTCGGATCGGGAGTGACGGCACGTTGGTCAAGATCGGCACGGGCTCCGTTGCTACGGGTTCCTTTCCCAACGCGGTGACCGTCGATCCGGCCGACAAGTACGCCTACGTCGCCAACCTCGGTGAGAGCACGATCTCGCAGTACAAGATCGGGTTGGATGGTCAGCTGATGCCCATGGCGACGCCGAAGGTGGCTGCGGGTGCCAGTCCGGCCACGATCGTTGTGGACCCAACGGGTCACTTTGCGTATGCCGGCAATTTCGGCGCCAACGCCAAGAACCCGCCCGCGGGGCCGAGCACCATTTCGCAGTACACTGTCAGTCAAACAGATGGCTCCCTCATGCCGATGACCGGCGCGGCGGTGACGGTGGCGGCGGGCAGCGGACCCAATGCCATTGCCATCGATCCGGCTGCCCAGCATCTCTACGTCGTAAACCTTGGCGATAACAACGTCGGTCAATACTCCATCAACACCGATGGCACGCTGACACTGTTGACCACCGTTGCTGCTCCCGCCGGAACCGTCACTTCAGGCGCGCAACCCGCGGGGCTCGCGATCGATCCGACGGGCCACTATCTCTATGTCGCTAATCAGGGCGACGGGAATATCTCGCAGTACACCATCGGCGGCGATGGCGGCTTGACCCCAATGGGAGCTCCGACCGTGAGTTCCGGCCTGGGCACCAGCGCCGTCACGATCGACCCAACCGGTCAATACCTGTACGCCACCAACCGCGGCGAAACCACGATTTCGCAATTCAAGATCGGCGCCGGTGGTGCACTGATGCCGATGACCACTGCGACCGTTGCGGCGGGAACCCATCCGACGGCGATTGCTACCGGCTACTGATTGCTTGCGCGGCAGGTCATGGCGCGGACGTCGCCATGACCTCTGA
>Ga0307510_10007028_pt1 | contig 13418 bp, 7 predicted proteins | sample 12_EM_MG_FD_207224 | JGI IMG/M metagenome (GOLD analysis project Ga0307510, IMG submission 207224) | Populus trichocarpa ectomycorrhiza microbial communities from riparian zone in the Pacific Northwest, United States - 12_EM | ecosystem: Host-associated > Plants > Roots > Unclassified | place... | reverse complement strand
AACGTTACTTTTTTTAATTTGACTGGAATTCAGTTTCCTTTGACTATTTTCTCATATTGCTGCCAAACATGGGAAAACATGGAAAGTGAATTCCAGGAATTCACTTTCCTGCAATCAAACACGCCCTATGAATCAGCCCTCGAGCCAAGCTTTTGAAAATTTTAATCCAAAGGTAATAGATTAATTATGTTGTAGCAAAAAATGTTAAATGCCTGATAATTTTTTTATTTTAAGGGTAGCAAAGTTATTTTATTATGCAAATGCATAATGAAAAGATAAAAACACCACTAAACAATTCTCAAATAACAAATAAATGTTTCTTTCTTATAAAGTACTATTCATTAAAATAGTACTTTGTTTCTTTCTTTTTTCTTATTTGATTTTTTTAATCAATGTTTTTTTTTATATCATCATTTAATATTGGATCTTTTTATTGGGTTATCTCACTTTCATGACATAAATCACGAGTTTGACAGGTTAATCTGTTTAGCTTTGTTTTTTTTCTTTTTAATTAACTTTTATTTCACAATTTCATTTTTTTTAATATTAGGTAGATTGAGAATTAGACTTCATGATTTATTTTATTTGCTTTCTATCAGGTTATTCTGATATCATGACCTAAGAATAGTGCTTGATGGATTAACCCGAGTTAACTCGAGTTATTTTTTGTGTTTTTTTTAATTAAAGAAGGGTTTTTATTGGACCCCTCCTGACAAAACATTATTCATTAGAATAGTGCTTTGTTTGTTTGTTTTAATTTTATCATTTAATATTATATTTGTTTTTTTATTAAGTTACCTCAATTTCATGACACAAATCACGAGTTTATGTCTTTTTTTTTAATTGAAGAAGGGTTTTTACTGTATCCCTACTTTGTGTTTTTTATTTTTATTTTTTTCAATTAATGTTTTTCTCTCTCTTAATTTCATCATTTAATATTAGATTTGTTTTTATTAATTTTTTAATTTCATCATTTAATATTAGATTTGTTTTTATTATGTTATCTCACTTTCATGACACGAATCACGGGTTTGACAAGTTAACCCGGTTTACTCAGGTTTTTTTCTTAATTAACTTTTGTTTTTCAATTTCATCATTTAATATTAGGTTGATTGAGAATTAGGCTTCATGATTTGTTTGTTTGCTTTGTATTAGGTTATTCCGGCTCAATAACCCGAGAATAATTTTTAACGATTTACCCGAGTTAACTTGAGTTATTTTTTGTATCTTTTTTTAATTGAGTTTTTTTTCCAATCTCATCATTCAACATTGGATCGATTGAGAATTGAGTTTCATAATTTATTTTGATTTGCTTTCTATGAGGATATATTGGTATCATGATTAGGTCACGGGTTTTGATATTTTAACCATGGTTAAATTATGCCATTTTTTTTATATTTTTTATAGAAAGTTACCTTAATCTTATGATCCAGTACATAGATCATTCAACATTGAATTTGTTTTTATCTCATAACTCGGATCATAGATTTGACAAATTAACTCACGTCTGATTTACAACTATGTTGGCCTTCTGGGCTGCAGTTTTGGTTGGGATTTGCAGGACTAGCAGTTTACGTTGCCGGTTCATTGATCATTCTTGCTTGGTTTCTGCTTCGTTTTGATGTAACTAGGTTTGGTTATCATTTCATTATGTCCTTTACAGGGCTTTTTTTGGTATTTTTTGCTCAGACTGTGTTCTTGCTTCTTTCATGCACTCATATCAGTTGGGGTATATATAACAAAAGTTTTTTCCTTGGAAATGGGGTCCGTTTTCAAGTTGTTTTCGCGCGGTGCTCGGTGGTTTTTCTTATGCATCCTTTTTACAGGTTTTTTGACGCTCTGCAGAGTGCAGAGCTTCTCATCCTTTCGTTTGCTGCGTCTGTCTTAGAAAATGCTCTGTTCTTTGCATCTCTTTTTTATCTCAGGTGCTACGTGTATTCTTTGGTTGATTGTGGTCCTTTTTTTTCTTTATAAATGATTGATATCTTTTTTTTAACTGTATTATTAAATTAACTAGGCTTTGAATTTAATCAAATTAATAATTCAACTCTCTAATATTTTTTATTTTTTAAAAAACATTAGCATTTTCTAAGTATATTTTTTTATATTAAGAAAAAAAATATCCCACTTGTGATTTAGCACGAGACATTTATCTATTCACTTTTCATTTTTAGTTTGTGAGAGATATAAAAGTTAGAAGTGACTCAATTCAAAAGTTGAAAGAATTCTTGAATGTTGCTTATCCTTTTATTAAGTTTTCCTTCATTCAAACATTGATAAACCTTTGTTTAGAAGATTGATTTTTTTGTAGTAGGGTATGTCATTTTAAAGGGAGGTGATGTGATGCGATGTGGAATTGTCATTTAGATTGCTAATTTGAGGTTTCGAAAAAAATTTGTAACTTCATCCATCAAAAACCTTATCTTGAAAAACCAAAGTTACATGCAATTGATCACTCTCACATTACACCGATAACAAGACGCAAATGAGAAATATAAATCACAATGAAATTGATCAATCATTCGAAGAGTTTGTAAGTTCATTAAAAAAATTAATATGAGAATCACTCAACCACACAAAGAGCAATAAACACACAATATGTGACAATTTGCAGTAAAATTCATCAACCTCAAAATAGTATTAACAATTTGTTTATATAGTAGAAATTAAACTAACCCTAATTTGATTTAATGGACTCAAACTTGATAAATAAATCTTAACAAATTAAAAGCTCAAAATAAAAAAAATAAAAAAATAAAACCTAACTCAAATAACCCTTAAATATTGCAGGCCTATAATAACCTAAAAGATAAATATATAATAACTCAACTAATTAAAACAACCTCAAAGTTGAATTTTGTAATTTGCTTTTAAAATTGAAGTTCAATTTCAAATGAATGGTTATCCCTTGTCTTGATGAATTAGGAGATCTACCATATGTCACTGAAAATATATGGATGCTTACTTTTCAATGCAACTAGAATCACATCAACATTCATTTTGTAGCTCTAGTTATGGCCAACAAAATAGCGAAAAATCAAAACTGACAAATTTAAATCTTCTTATTTCAATCTTTCTGTAATATCTGGAAACTCCTCTACAAGCCTTTCTTGAACATAAATCAAACTAATCAAGACTTATTCTTTATTTTTTGATATATTCTTGAAGTTCACCTTAACCCATGTATCTTGAAGAAGTCCGTTAATTTCTTTCTTCATCCTCTTTGCTTTAAATCTCATGACTGGACCCAATGGAATCTCCAATGAATCTCTTGGTGTTGAAGGTAGGGTCACATCATAATGTAAACTCGGAGAGTAAGAACTTTAAAACCCACAAACAAGATAAAAACAACTCAAGAAAACTAAAATCAGATTGATAAAAACCGAGTTAATGATCACTTGAACCTAGGAATCAAAGTTATTGAATGAACGACTCCAACCTTTTAATTATAAAGAATCAAAAACTGTAAGTATAAGAAAGAATGCCACAAAAACAATTATTTTTTTTATAAATCTTGAAGAGTTCAATGAAAAACCAAGAATATAAATAACCTGGTACGCAAATAATATTATTTATGAAATAAAACCAAGTTTTTATTTTGTTTTGACCCTTCAAAGAAAGTATTTATAATTCATAAAAGAATCAAACCTTAATGAAATAATGAGTTGAATATAAAATCCAATTAAAATAAAAACCCAAAGTTTATAAAATAAATAACAAAATCCCAAAACTAATTGAATTGCAAGCTGCGTACATTTCCTTTGTAAAACAATGATTGCTGAAGAATTCCTCGAAAAAGAATGCTTGTACTGCCAACTTTATGACGTTGATAAATAAAGAATTGGGTTGAAATAAAACTCTACATGAACTATAGATTATATGCCATTGACAAATAATATCGTTACAAGATATGGAAAAGCTCTGCCAACTTTATGTCTCTTAGAAAATTAACGTTTGCTGAATGTAACGTAAAGATTGTAGCATAAAAAATCATTTCAAGATAAGGATACTTACCTAATTAAATTTTTTTAGAAAATAAAGAATCTTTATAAAATAAAACATATAATTAAATCAAGAATCTATAAATCACTTGAAAAACGATCATTTTATGATGACTTAAGCTCGATTTAAAATATATTATTTTGAATTAGTTATTGAACATATTTTGTATTAATGAAAAACTTAAAATGTCTAATTTTCAGTCTAACTAGAATTATTTAAATATGATCTAAAAATTATAAAAAAAGTCCAGTCCAGTCTAGTAAATTTGTAATTTTTTAATTCAATCATCTTGACTTAATCTATTATTTTTTTTTTAATCTTTTTAATGCTAGACTTTGTAATAAATTTAATTGGTATCTTTAATGGATTTTTTTAGTGGTGATAGCTGATTCTTATTGTTATGATATTTATGTTTGTGCTTTATTTAGCAGCTGATTATGGGTGTTTCATGTTACCATGCGTATGAACTCTTAAAACAATTAGAAAAAATAATGTTGTAGTTGATTTTTTATGGGCTTGTATTTTGGATTTTAGACAACAGCCTATGTACCCGAATTGCACAAGCTAGCTTAATGCATGGAAACCAAGCTGGGAAAGCAAGGGGTAAACCAGCAGCTAGAACTTCAAAGAGAAAAAGAGATGCAGATGACGACAATGACGATGAGGGTGGTGGCAATGAACCAGCCAGCGAGGAAGAGGTAATTTCCCAAAAAAAAAAAGCCAAATCAAAGAGAGAGTCGAAGCCAAAAGGTCCTGGAAAAAATCCTCAAGCAAAAAAAAAAAAAAAATACGAAGCAAGTGATAATAACAGAGAAGATGATGATGAAGAAGGTGACGGCGGTGGTGATAATGATGAGATGAAAAACCCGGAAGAGGGACATATAAGAAACAAGCCGCGGTAGGTAAAGCATCCAGGAAAATGGTACTCAACAATCAAAATACTAAGAAACCAAATAAGAATGGATATCCGGATCATCTTATACGTGTATCGACCAATCCTCCGAGACACTGAAGTTAATGATCATGTAAGGTAAGCTTCCAATGACCCTAAGATTTGTGACACTCGAACTGGTAATTTTTGAAAAACAAATCTAAAATCTGATCAATTGAATTACATCCAAGAGTTACTGAGCATTAAATTGAAAGTATGGAAAGGAGGTGGTGCATCTAGTTCTTACAAGTATTGGCAGTGAAATGAATTTTGTCATGACTGTTGGTATATCTTGTTTAAGGTACTGCATTTCTGTGCATGCCGACGGCTTCTATTAATTGTATGACCAGGAGGACTCTCTCTTTCAGGTGGTGTAAATTTTTTCCGAATGGATAATGTTAATAAAATATTCTTAAATTAGCATGACGGCTGTTTGAAATAAACACGTTTGTGATTAATTTCTCAAATCCCATGAATTAAGAAATGCTCTCCGTTGCTACAATGAATGCCCATAAAAATTGTGGTGGCCAACCCATGGAAATTCCGTAGTTAATGTAAGCTTCTTTTTTTTTTTTAACCCGGAGTGTCCGGCCAGCTTACGTGCACCACAACTAATCCCCGGATCCACTGAACACCCTGCAAGCCCAGTAGGCAGGTAAGACACTACGGGAGTGACAGGCATGCACGCTGAGGCTCGAACCCAGGTGACAGAGGCAAGGAACCTTGCCTCTGTCGCTGGGCGACAAGCCTCGGTGCGTTAATGTAAGCTTCTTTTACAGTAACTAACTAGTTTTGTTGCCTATATTTCACTGTGGATATAGATTTGAGATGCGAGTAATGTTTTTGTAAGTTTTTCTAGTAAAAGAGTAGGTAGTGGTGAATTTCTTTGAAGTGTCTTTAATTTTGGTTTAGCGGGTTAATTTTAAAATTTTTTGACCTAATTATTTATATAGGCTAATCTTTAAATTAATTATGTGAAAGTTAAACTGATATGACCATGTTGATTTGACAAAGCAAAATATAACCCAAATAACCAAAAAAATCATGGGTTAGATTAAAAAAAAATTAGTATGACATATTACTTTTGTTTTACTTTTGAGGCGGTGACCCACCAAATCACCCACGGTTAACTCAGATTAAAAGAAAAAATCACAACCCAAGTAATGGGCATGATTAATATATATTAACCCGGGTGGTTAACTATTGTTTTTCTTTCCTATATCCTTATTCTCTTATTGGTTGGCCCTGGATTGGGCTTGGGTTGTAATTCAAGTTTAAATTGAAGAGTTATTAAATAATTAGTAATTAAATTGAAAATCAAGGGCTTAAACTAAGGTGAGATGAAATTTTGGACTTAATTGAAAGGTTCTTATGTAATTAGAGACCAAACTAACCAAAGAGGGAAAAAATAGCTTATGTGTCGAACACGATCTAGCGTGTGGGAGGACCCATCGTGCTCTAGCAGCACATGCAATGTCCTACGTCTTCCAAACTCAATCGTCCATGATGTTCCCAAATACATCCAGACATTCTCTTCCATTACAGTTAGAGCGTGTCGCATTGTTCTTCCCATGGAGGTGCCTACGACCCTATTATCTTTTCTTCTTTTTCTCTATTCTCTCATTGAAATCCACAATTTTTTATTGTTTTTTTTCCTTTGAGGGATTGATTGTTTCCTAATGATCAATTACAGTCCCTCAAATTTTTATCTCTTGTAAAACACTAAAATCCGATCAATCTTTCACAAAATCAATCTTGAGAAAAATGGCGGAATGCTTTTTTTTTCATGAAACCAACTTTGATTTCTTAGAAACAAACCATAATATACATATAATTGTTAACAATTGCCAAAGTTAATTGTGCCCACAAGCAAGATTTGCTTACTTGGCTTCATTCTGCCATTGGAGCAGCTTTTCTGGTTACTGATTGGTTTTCATCTTACCTCTCCTGTTAACCAAACAACTAGATGTATGAGTTAACATCCATCCTCCCACTCTATCATATTCGTCATTTTCCCATTCCATCTTTCCTGAAAAACAGACGTTCAGCACATGAAGAACAGTAAGGTTTTTTATTATTATTATTATTATGCTAAATGCTTGCTGCATGAATATTCTGATACACACAGAGAGATGAATAAAAAACTTTTGCAGTGTTATCTCATAAGATGTTAGAAGGAAATAAATCTATAACGTCTGATTTTCCTCTTTCTTTCCTTTTTTTGTGTTCATTTTCTCCTTTACCCGCTCATCTATGCTCCTGAAAATATCCGTAGTCAAAGGCCTGCAGCAGATTTTGGGGAAAACGGTAAGAAGAAGAGAAGGTCAGATACAAATTTGGCTACTCTTTTCAGAAAAAAATCGAACTGCTTACCTTCGGTCAGACAGAAGCGCATCTCCGTCCAAATGTTAATTCATGCATTGAGCTCAAAAGAATACTCTCAGAGCATAAACAACTTTCTCGGGCCTGTTAGTACCAGGACAAAGATTTTACATGAGAAAGACGGAGGGAAAGTGGTTGTGCACAAAAATGAGGTGATATGATTAAATTACCAGTCCTCTTGTGGCATATGGCCAGCGCCTTCTATTAACTTAAGTTTCACAGCATTAGGGTTTCCTTTCTGAAACTCTTCTGCCACAGCCTGAGGCAGATACTTGTCTGCTATTCCCCAGGCAAGAAGTATTGGTTTATCCCATCTAAAGTCCAGAGAGGCCATCAATACACGAAGTCCCATTTGAATAAAACTAATTCACGTGCTGCACTACAATCTAAACAAAGCTCTACCTACCCTTCAGATGCAAAGCCATCAGCGATTTGGCTTGCAATATCTCTGAAGTTGATCTTCCTCGCGGCCTCGAGCAAAGCTGAAACAACAAAAGTAAAAGCATGAAACCATTAATAGTCAAGACATTCATGTATGCTTACATCCATCACCAACTATTTGTTAACTGCTGGTTCTGTTGAAGAGTGAAGTCATTGAAATTAAAGGACAAAAAGAAAAGCAGAAGAAAGAAGTACTTCTGATATTTTAGCTTACACAAATCTTTAAAACAGTAGTTTAAATTGTATTATTGCACCATGTCTGTTTTATGCTGCTAATGATGTTTTTAGGACAGTTTCTACAAGATTAGAGCATGATTTCTTCTACCAATTGTCTGTTAAATTCGCATCTATGCATAAAAAATTGGAGATATATCAGACTGTCTTGAAGTGAATAAATATTAGACAAATCAAGGGCTGGAAATAGCTAATCCGGACAATACTTGCTTAGTTCCTTTCGAAATATATCATTTACCATTTATCGCAAATTTACTAGCAAATGTCAAAGAAGAAATGAAATACAAACCAAACCCTGGTCCACTGCTTGCCAAATATGGTAACCGATAAACGTCGGCCTTTTCCAGCTTCAGGACATAGCTGCAAAACAAGCGCATTCAGAGAAAGTAAAGCACGTACGTATAAAAGTAATTGCTTCTGCAACATAAAGCAGCTCAAGCTCCTCAGGTACTGAGGAAAATGGCTATCTTTACAAATCTTTAGCTGTCCCTCCATTGGCATGCTTAAATTTTAAGAACAGGATAGTGTCTGTGTCTTCACATCTGTGCTATCGTCTCTGCAAGCGTTAGCGCTCAGAACAGACTCTGAATTGCAGACTTGCATGTATTTATTGATTTTGTTTGAAGGTAATTTGATTACTTCCAGATGGTTATAAGGAAATAGCAGCAGCAACAAAGGAAGAAATGCAAGCATGATTTGGATCATCGATCTAGGCAAGAAATATAGACATTAACATGCAATTGACATTAGCTACTTGAGGGTAACGTAGAAGCAGTAACAAACTAAGGTGCAAGTTACATAGAGATCTGAATATAATATTGATAACTGTTGGTGAATAATATAAAACTATTTCTAGGAACTCACCTAACAGTTTAAATTTCACCTAACAGTTTAAATTTTTAAATTGAGATGGTTATTTGACATGAAATTACAACATGGTTATTTGACATGAAATTACAACTTGCTTGATCAAGCGGTCACGAGTTCGAATCTCATCACCACCATTCTATTTGATAAAAATTAAGCACAAGGTAGTGTAAGCCTGTGCAAGTTTCAAACCCAAATGACTTTCATTTGAAGATGTACATTAAAAAATAATATAAATCATATCTTGATGATTATTTGACATGAAATTACAACATGGTTATTTGACATGAAATTACAACTTGCTTGACTAAGCGGTCACGAGTTTGAATCTCACCACCGCCATTCTATTTGATAAAAATTAAGCACAAGGTAGTGTAAGCCTGTGCAAGTTTCAAACCCAAATGACTTTCACTTGAAGGTGTGCATTGAAAAATAATATAAATCATATCTCGAAGCGTTTCAAGCCCAAATAGCTTTCATTTGAAGGTTCGAAGCCCCATCTAATAGTTTAAACTATTAGATTGAGATGATTATTTGAAAAAGTACTAGAGTCTTGCTGACCAAGTGGTTACGAGTTCACCTGTATTATAATTAATAAAACATTTAAATACAAGATAGCAGTGTGGACCTAATGCAAGTCTAATTAACAATATAGGGATGGATGGGGCACTTGAATAGCGATTATGACCTCCAACAGACACGAATCAGAAATCTCAATCTTGAACTGAGGTATGATCATAGGCTGCAGAATAGGTGTATTTAGAGATTCAGGTAAAACAACACGTTTGGAAACTTCATGTAAGACTCTTGCCATTTGCTTTCTTATTGGTTTAAGCTAAAAATACTAATGCATAGTGGAACAGATTGGTCTCGGTACTGACAATTAAAGGTTCAGTTGGAAATTATAAAAACTGAAAGCATATATTTAGGATACCTACGGGCTGCCTGCTTCAATAAAGCGCTCAGCCATGACAGCATTTTGGCAGGTAAATTCTCCATACAGAGGAATCCTGGATGAACAAATTAAAGAAGTGCAGGTGAAAAAAGCAGTGGGTTAGCGGGGCAGAGTCGGTACATTTAAGAGAAACTACGAATCATATATATGGATAGCTTAAGAACTGGTATCGAAAGTTGCACTTTCATTAAAAGGCTAAGCACTGAACCTTAGCTGTTGAAATAGTCCAGGAACGGGAGATGAAACTGTCACCGGACTATTCAAAATTGCTAGTTTTGATATCTTGCTCTTGTTTTTCAGGGCCCAGGTCAATCCATATGAACCTACAAGAAATCCCTTTGGGAATATGAGAAGCATGTTAGGTATTGTTTACATGAATGGACTTGCAGCATTGATAGATTATCAAGCTTGAAAACCGAACCGAGACCAAAATGCAGACCTGGGAAGTTTTGTAAACCGAATAGGTAAAGACTATATGAAGTTTTATCACAAACATGCTAGCTTGTGTTCAGCTAATTTATTCAAACCTGAACAACAAGGAAGAAGGGAGATTTGACCCCCAGCACATCAAGTAATTTATCAAGTGCTTCATGGAACTCCTTTTCTGCCACAGTTGAAAATTCTCGAAATGAGAGAATTGACGAGAATTAAAATGTTTGAAGTGCTTAATATCAGAAAACAAAACCTGTGTAGTCAAAGCCATATCCAGGTTGTGGCTTGTCACTGAAACCAAACCCTATCCAATCAGGTGCAAAACAGTGGAACCCAGCATCTGACATCTATATAGGAAAAGGATAATTAACTTTACTATCGAAGAAATGTGTAATCTAGCTGTAGAAAACAGCTCAAGCAGGTAAGTTAATTTTCTGTGTGAGTTGATGAAAAGGGCTTTCCATCTTTGATTCTACTCGTTTTCTCGAGGGAACTTGTTTTGTCTTTATTTGGCACCTTTCTTCTGAAGGAAAAGAAAATCCTAACACCACAGAGCACTGGTCACCTATTATTCAGGTACCTACACTCCTCAAGTTGTTGATGACAGCTAAATAAAGAAACTTAACACACAATTAGATCTTGTTTAAGCAGATTTTGTTTGAAACAGAGGAAAATTTTGCCAAATTCCAGGCATTAAAAGGGTAGGTATTTCCATGCAATAAGCTGTGGTTATAGCTCAAGAACATGTGAATCCAGCAGAGTGGTAACCTGCATAAAATCCTGAAGCACAATCTCAGAACAATGTCATCAAGCCACGAAGACAAAAACCTCATCTCTTAATTTCTTCTGCAGAAATTGACCTTTCAAGTTAAACGTTCAGCTCCGCAGGTGAGGATGCAGTTAGAGATTCGATAGCCTTCACTAGTGGCCATTAATTTCTCATCATATACATGTAAATAAATTTGAAGAACTTTGCCGTAGAGAAATTTATATGAAAAAGTCTAGGCAGTTTAGACATTGAAAACAAAAGGAAAGTATGAAGATGAATTAGAAACCAGGTAAGCAACCTGAGACATGACAACTCGATAACTGTAAGATTGTGCTGGCGCCCCATGTAAGAAGATAATTGTTCCACGGCGGCTGTCAGGAGATCCTGTCATCCAAACATATATTTGTCAAACAAGTAGTTAGAAACAAAAAGGAAGTACTGTTGGACGCCATAGATAAAAGTTTTACCAGTTTCTCTCACAAACCATATTAGCTCCCCAGATTTTACGTAGGAGCCATTTTCCTTTCCCTTGTCTTCTATCCTCTGCATCAGAAAAGAAATGAATGAATGCTAGGATAAAGAATATATTTCTTTTTTTGACATAATGACAAGCACTACTGTTTTAACGAATTTTATTCAACTAAAAAGACTACATGAACAACACTGAAATGATATGGCTTCTTGAGCTCCTTGATTCAAAAAACAAAGGATAGATATGCCTTCGCTAAAAATGGCACTGAACAGTTTAATCGATTGCCACACAGACTCATGTTTCAAATTCAAACATTTGATATCACCTCAAATAACAATTCGACCCAGAATCTTATATTAAAAACTCTTAACAATTTCAAAAAGTAAGAAAATGATGGTTATGTGTAACCCAAAAACTTGAAATATTTATTTCACTAAAACTAACAGACTGGACAAAATTATTGAATGTTCAAGATTAAAGGGGGCTTGAGAAACATCACTCTACATTGAAAACAGTGAAGTGAAATCTTAAAAAAAATCATGCAAGTTAAGTTGTATATATGCTTGATTGAGACAACTTAATTTAGTACTGCTAGCTTGCATAAGCTAAATAAGTATATAAAAGAATGCTTACATAGAGCATTTGGCCAACATTGCCATCCTCAGCAGGAGACTCAGGGAGCTGAATGGAAGAGCGGCTGGAAGGATTATCAGTGACAAAACCAAAGGGGTTGAAAGCTGGTGCATCTTTGTCTTTTTCATTGTCTTGGCTACTGTTTGTGGCATTTGCTATTATTAATGTCCCTCTTCTTCTTCTTCTACTTGAGATCATACTTGTTTTTGTGCCTGTATTAATGTTGCTGGTGGGCATAGAAGCAGGAGGAGGAGGAGGAGGAGGAGAGAGCAGAGACCATGTAGCCATTTTTGGTTTTGCTTTGGGAACGTGTGTGAAGTGAGAGACATACAGTCTTTTCTTTCTTTTGTTTTTAATTTGAAGAAGTAATTAAACGGAGGCCACATTATTGTCATTCATTTATTTTGTGGATATAATTTGACAAAGGGCAGTCGTGTTCGTGGCCTCACGCGCTTTTCCAGTGGCTATTGATGATTCTGCCTGGATTCTATTAACGGGTTGAGTCATATAAGATAATGCAAAGATAATACAAATATTACAGAAAAACAACAAAATTAAATGATAGCCATTTACAACAAAACTGCGAAGGACTTGGCTGTTTGTTGCTTGCTTGTGCTAACATTGGTTATTCATTCAACTTTTGCAGATAGAAGAAGGTTCCCAGAACAGTGAGCAGCTACGGGAGGAAGATGACCTTGAAACTGGGATTGAGGGCGATGACCTTGGGATAGAGGATATCGACCTGCCTGAAGGCAATGATCTTGAGGACAACTGCGAACAACTGTTTGATATTGAACACCATGTCCTTGAAAACAACAGAGCTGATGCTACAGTAGAAGGTGTTTCAGAATGGTGACTCCCAAAGGAAGGATTATCCACCACCTGTTGTGGGGATAGAGTTTGAATCGTATGATGACGCCTATAGTTATTATAATTGCTATGCTAAGGATTTGGGATTTGCTGTAACTGTGAGGGTTTTAAGACAAGCAAGGAAGCGCACAGCCATAGAAAGGGAACAAGAACTGGTTGTCTTGCCATGTTAAGGTTGAGGTGGAGGGTGGATGAAGTCAAGCCTGAGCACAATCACTTGTTTGATCCTGAGAGAGCACAAAATTCAAAGTCCCACAAGAAGCTGGATGCAGATGTGGAAGTACGGACAATTAAATTGTATCGAACAGCTGCTGGAGACCCACTGGGCTATGGAAGCACACAGCACGCCTCAAGTTTTATTTTGTTTTTGTTTTTCATCGTATTTTATTACAACAGATCAAACATTATTCTCCATCAAACATCAACCAAC